>Ga0160422_10000439_pt1 | contig 24960 bp, 28 predicted proteins | sample Fk160mmetaG_FD_108192 | JGI IMG/M metagenome (GOLD analysis project Ga0160422, IMG submission 108192) | Marine microbial communities from the Central Pacific Ocean - Fk160115 60m metaG | ecosystem: Environmental > Aquatic > Marine > Oceanic > Photic zone | place: The Central Pacific Ocean...
GATTTGGAGGGTCAAAATTGAGATGCCGACTGGGTCTTGATGACACGGATCATGTCGATGAAGGATGTACGACTTCTAGTTTTGATGAGTTACTCTCAGAAATCCAAGAAGCAATGAATTGTGATATCCTCGAGAGGAGGCTGGTCAGACTATGGCCCTTCGCCGAAAGGAGAACAAGAGGAAACGGAGCACTTGGTGCCATCATAGATATCTCAGAAAAAGACGAACTTTTACTGGAGAAAATATGCAATGATTGGTTCGATAGGCTGTTAACCAAAGTCGCTGGGTACCCGCCCTCAAAGATTCCAGTATCCCCGTGCCTTGCCATTTCATTTGACAAAGCTCCCGAGCATTGGTACTGGGATGCAGTTAGGGGCTATGTAAAACCCGAAAATATTCTTCGAGAAGCAGGAAACACCGGGGCAATTCTATTTCTGAAGAATGAAATTTCTGGAGTTGTCGGTGCTTGCGCAGCAATCTCATGGGAGAGTAATCCAAATTCTTCATGGGAACTGATCGCCTGGAGAAAAGAGTCATCGATAGGTTCCGAGAGGAGAGTGTCTCCAAGATCAGTATCTCAACTCGGATCCCTATTTCCAGGAACTTTTCTAAATAGGGATCCGACAAAGGATAAGGGATTGATTGCCCCAAGAACTCCATGCCCTGTCCTCTATGGGATTCGAGGATCTTCATCTTCCGAGGTTGAAAAGGCACATATTTGGCTACAATCGGAGAAGGGTGTGGAGAGTTGCGAATCCTATGCAATCCATCGTTCGAACCAGATTAGCGACGACCACATAGAATCAATCCACTCTGGGTCAGTTATTTGTAAACCTAGAGAGACAAAGGGGGGGCACGCCCGAGTTTCAGTATTCTCTGGAGGTAAATCTCTCAATCTTGTTGCTTTCCAAGAAGGTGGGCCTGTTAACAGACTACTCAGAACATTAGAGCCAGGAGACAAAATCACATGGGTAGGACTGAGTTCTCCTGACGGGTCAATACACTTAGAACGCTTGAGGATAGATTCTGCTAGTCCTAGGATTTTCAGTAGGCCCATGTGTTGTAGAAGGACAATGCGAAGTTCCGGGCGTAATCAGGGACTTAGGTGCCTATCCTGTGGAAGAAAGGAGAAAAAGACATGGTTTTCACTTCATTTTGAGGATATACACGTATACCCTACAGGCAAGTGGCTAGAACCAACCCCATCCAATCGCCGGCATCTCTCAAGACCACTTTCTCAGGGTCTCCCGGGAACAAACTGAAATGCTTAACAAACTGAAACGCTTAGGGGACAATCGATAATGGTCGCTGCAACAGAGCTGATACTAACACTAGTTATGGGGGGGATCTCCATATTCCTAATCCGTACAATCCTAGTTGTACGGAATCGAAGATTCAGATTCGCGTTAGAAGGAGAGGATGACTATAGTGGAGATGCTAAGGATCCGGCAGCTCTTTACAATCCAGATCCAGATGCACTGGAAGATATGGACTCTCTAATGGAAAGGGCCGGTTTCTCCGTGTTAGAAGATGAATAGGGGCAATGATAATTACGACTCTGCCTCGAGAAACAACTGTGAGACAAGATAACTCTGTTGAGCGGATTCCAAGAAGACCCCCTCCGGAATTCAACCATTCCGATTCCTCAATTATTTCAGGGGTAATGGAGGAAGGATTCCTTAATGTCGCTTTAGATGACGTCAACCAGTATGGTCCCCACGCCATGATTATGCTTCTTTTTGCTGTAGCCTCTGTTACTGCACTTTTGCTTCTAGTGCCATCAGTATTTTGAGCAAAGCTCTCTAGCCAATGAAACCGAATTGTCAACTATCTGTTCCGACGAGCCAAGATGAGACTCCGGTTCGAAAAGGTCGGCGACTTCTTTTTCTTCAAAGAACTTCATTATTCCATCTAAATCTCTACAAATATCTTGTAGATTAGAACCAGATTCGACTGCCTGCATGGATGCCGACCTTAGCTCCTCATGAGCTTGATCCCTCGGCATGCCACGATCTACCAGCTCGAGCATAAGCTTCTCTGCCATGATCAGCCCCTTTTGATCCACTATATTCTTCCTCATTCTTTCTCTGTCGACAACCAAACCTGAAAGTACCTTGTTGCATTTTGAAATAACATCATCAAGAAGAATCATCGAATGGGAAAGAGTAAACCTCTCGCTTGAGGAGTTAGCCAAGTCCCTCTCGTGCCACAAGAGTGCATTTTCGTAAGATGGTATGATCATGGAACGGACTACTCTGGCGAGGCCACATGCATTCTCTGCAGTAATGGGATTCTTCTTGTGAGCCATAGTGGAAGATCCGACCTGCTTCTCTGAGTCAAACTCCTCTGCAACCTCTCCTATCTCAGTCCTCTGGAGGTTTCTGACTTCCTGGAGGATCTTCTCAATACTCGTAGCGACATTTGCCATCCACCCGACCCACTCGATGTACCTGTCCCTTCCGACCACTTGAGTAGTGGCGACAGGGACTTCCAAACCCAAGTCACCGAGAATCAGACTCTGCAACTCTAATGCTCCCTCTCCCTGTGCCGCTCCAGTTCCCACAGCTCCTAGGAATTTCCCTGTTATGCACCGGGGGCGCATTTCCTCTAGCCTAACCAGATGTCGCCTCATCTCATCCACCCACACCGCAACCTTCAGGCCGAACGTGATAGGGACCGCAGCCTGGCCGTGCGTTCTTCCGAGCATCACTGTCCCAGACTCTCTCTCAGCGATTTCACACATATTCAGAATCAGTCCGACCAGGGATTGCCTTTGGATGTCTATACTGTCCCTTATCTGCAGGGCTACAGCAGAGTCCACAATATCATTACTAGTCGCTCCGAGGTGTATGCACCACCCCGCATCCCCTGCAGCCTCTGCCATGGCTTTTGTAAGTGCCATAATGTCATGTTTTGTCTCTGCCTCCAGTTCGTCCACCCTGTCCGCAGTGACAATTCCCGGATCAGAGATCTCCGCAACTGCATCATAATCCTCTGGAGAAACCCTGCCCATCTTGCTATGTGCCCATATCAACGCCCTTTCGACTTCAAGAGATCTTGCGTGCCTCCCCTCCCTGGACCAGATTTCCTTGGCAATATCTCTTCCATACCTGTAATCCAAAGGAGAGACCGGCATAACTACGAGTCTTCTGACCGAGGTCTCCTGTTTGAGCCTAGCGATTTCAAGAGAGCCTGCACGAAAGAATCTCCAATGAACCCCTGGAACCTTTCCAGAAAGTTTCCCCTTCGAGTATTACGTCCCTTCTCATGTGGGGGGCACTAACTACAATCGTCTCGAACTCTCCGCCCTCTCCATCCAAGTTGAACCGATGCCTCTTAGAGAGACCTCTCAATTCGTTCAGAGACTCCCCGTCAAGGGTCCTTCCTACCCAGTCCGCACTCATTCCTTCCGTAGAAACAGAAGTAAATACCACTCCGAACCCATGTTCCAGAAATGACTGCATATGTTCTCCCTGGTCTTTGTGCCAGAGTGGACTGAATGAAGCAATGCCTAGTCTTTGGCACATCCTCTCAATCCTGGTCTTCTGATAGTCTGAGCGAAGTGCACCTACTACCAGTCCGTCTATATCTAGAGGGCCGTTGTGAATCACCAAATTCTCAGGAATCTCGATTCCTGGAGGGAAAATCTCATTGAAATCGAGTATATATCCTTCAGCAGTTATTGAAGACTCTAAATCTCCTACTTCTTCCTCCTCCTCTCCAAATGATATGATTGGCTTCCAGGGGACGCCCGATGATGAAGCCTGAAATGCCGTTATCCAGGTGTTTTGTAGCTGGAACATCATTGAATCATCACCTTTTACCAAGACCGTTACTAGCGAGACAACTTCCCATCCTTGTAGTTGTGCCCACCATGCGGCATAAGCTGAGTCCTTTCCCCCTGAAGCCAGAACTGCTACTCGCATGGTCACACCTGTTATTTATGTCAGAATGGCCACTCGATTGAGTCTTCCGCCGACCAATATTGATAAGAGTCGCATATGACAAGAGCCTGATTACGATGCAGCCAAGCGGACGAGGATATGACCACGGCGTCTCCACTTTCTCCCCAGATGGAAGGTTATACCAGGTCGAGTATGCTCGGGAATCAGTCAAGAGAGGCACTACCACAGTAGGATTGGTGTACAAAGATGGCGTGGTTTTGATAGTAGATAAGAGGGTGCAAAGTAAACTGGTCATCACAGACTCAATCGAGAAGATGTATCAAATCGACAATCATGTGGGAATTACCACTTCAGGACTAGTAGCAGATGCTCGCCAACTTGTAGATAGGGCGAGAGTTCAATGCCAGATAAATCGGATGACATATGGCGACAATATCCCGGTCTCCACACTAGTCAAGAAGATGTGCGACTACAAGCAATCTTTCACGCAGTACGGCGGAGCAAGGCCTTTCGGAACAGCCCTACTGATAGCCGGATTCGATCACGAAGGTGCACATCTTTTCGAAACAGATCCCTCTGGTGCTTATCAGTCCTACAATGCAGGAGCAATAGGCAAAGGAAAGGCGACAGCAATAGACTACTTCGAGGATAAGTGGAAGAAGGGAATGACCCAGAATGCCGCCATTAAGATGGGCCTAGAGGCACTAAGAGACTCTCTAGAGGAGGATTTGAATCCAGATACTGTAGAAATCGGTTGCATCGACAAGAGCGGCTATGAGAAATTGGATAGGGAGACTACCCTCAAGCACCTGGGCAAGCTCTCCTGATACCCCACCATCATAAGCCAACGGCCTTATCGTATCCCATGGTGAGTCTTGATGATGCCGTTCTGGCACGTCTCGAAAAGGGAGGAAGTAGGTACGAGATTCTTGTAGATCCTCATTTAGTAGACAATTGGAAAATAGATAACGAGTCAGTCAAAATCTCAGATTTACTCGCTATTGAAGAAGTCTGGTCTGATGCCAGGGCAGGAGAGAGACCTACCAGCGAGGCTCTCCAGAGAACGTTTGGTACAACTGATATTTCCGTTTGTGCTAGTATTATACTAGAAAGGGGAAGCATCCAGCTAACTACATCCCAGAGAAAGAATATGGTAAATGAAAAGAAACGCCAGATAATTAATGAGATAGCTTCGACGGCTACAGACCCTAAAACTAAACTCCCCCATCCCAGAACAAGGATAGAAAACGCCCTGGATGAGATTAGGTTCTCGATTGACCCGTTCAAGTCAACAGAAAGTCAGGTGGGAGATGCTGTTAAATTGCTAAGACCGGTTATCCCACTACAATTTATCACAGTCACTTTGGCTTTCATGGTCCAAGGCAAGGACTACGGAGCAGTAAGTCAGTTGCTCAGGGACTCAATACAAAAGGAAGAATGGATGAGTAATGGAAATTGGGCATGCGTTGTCTCCGTTCCGGGTGGGATGAAAAATGACATTATAGACAAAGTCGCTTCCAGGTCGCCCGATGTAGAAGTCAGAGAATTAGACTGATTGAGCAGAATTCTCACAGCATCAACGGTTATGAACGGTGGGCCGGTCGCGCGGCTCGATAATATGACGAAAAAGAAAGGTGCGGCAGGGCCGCAAGGAAATAAGCGAGGGGAAAACCTCGTAGTGCCCGGTGATGATCTGGGCGACTCAGAGGGCTTTGAGGCCGGACATGGCGTGTTGGTCATGTCAGGCAGGCTCAAAGCATTAAAGCAAGGAAAGCTAAGGGAAAAGGGCAAATCAATATCAATTGAGCCCATACACACCAGATATATCCCCAGACCGGGAGATCTGGTAATTGGTTTCATAGAAGGATGCACAAACAATCTATGGTTCATAGAATTAGGAGCCCCGTTTAATGCAATTCTCCCAATGAGTCTAGGACCGGGGAAGGTGGACTTCGGAGGAACTAGATCAGTAATGGATATCGGCGATGCTGTTCTATGTCGCGTCCAGGAAGTAGAGGAAACGCACTCAAGCGTTGTCACCATGAAGGGAATGGGACTACGGAAGATTCGCTCCGGAGTGGTTGAAGAAATCGATCCACATTTGCTTGGAAGGATAATTGGAAAGGGGGGCGAGACTCTCAGAAGGATGAAAACTGAGACGGAGTGCCGCATCGTTGTGGCCGACAACGGAAGGATGTGGATAGACGGCGAACTTGATGGAATACTGGATGTCCGCAACAGATTATCCGCAATTTCCAGAGACAGTAGAGGAGGTAGAAACTGATGGGGGGATATGGAGACGTTCAGATGATCGATGAAAACGGCGTCCGAGCTGATGGAAGGGGCCCAGGAGACATTCGACCAATCACAATTGAAACAGGGGTCGTACCTGTTGCGGATGGATCATGCAGAATGACTTGGGGCACTAATGAGGCCATTGTCGCAGTCTATGGGCCGATGGAGGCCCATCCTAGGAAGATCCAAAGGCAAGATCGTGCTGTTTTGGACGTAGCATACAACATGGCACCTTTTTCGACAACTGATAGAATGCGGCCCGGCTTTAATCGTAGGAGCAGAGAGGTCAGTAAGGTTACCCAGGATGCACTTGAGAGCGTTGTTCTTCTCGAGTTGTACCCGCGCTCGAAAATAAGGGTGAGCATTGAGATTGTATCTGCAGAGGCTGGAACAAGGTGTGTGGGACTTACGGCTGCATCCGTGGCACTAGCAGACGCTGGAATACCCATGACGGACTTAGTGGTCAGCGTGGCTAGCGGTAAGATCAATGACGTAGTCGTTTGCGATCTCAACAAGGAAGAGGACAACTACGGCGAGGCCGATCTTCCTATGGGAATAATGCCTAATTCAGGTGAACTAGTATTCTTGCAGATGGACGGGGATCTTTCACAAGACGAGTTTAAGCAAGCTTGGAAGTATAATATGGATGCTGCACAGGAAATTCACAAATTGATGGTAGAAGCACTGAATGGGGGGGATTCACAATGACAATCCCGATAGTGCCAAAACTCCTCAGATCACACCTTTCTGATCTCGCAGAAAGAGATGCCAGGATAGATGGTAGGGGAAGATGGGAAGGGAGGGAACTCGAGGTTGAACACTCAATACTTCCCAGAGCGGAGGGTTCAGCACGAGTAAGAATGGGGGACACCATCGTATTAGCGGGGGTCAAGTTCCAAATCATGACTCCTTACCCAGACCGCCCCAACCAAGGCGGACTGATGTGCTCAGCAGAAGTCAGACCAGTAGCAGGAAGGAACTGGGAATCTGGCCCACCCAGTCCAGAGTCTATAGAACTCGGAAGGGTTGTTGACAGGGGAATTAGAGAATCCGGGTGCATAGATGTCGACTCACTGTGCATCATTCCCGGAGAAAAGGCGTGGCAGGTCATTCTAGACCTGTTTGCCATCTCTGACGATGGCAACCTGTTCGACGCGTTTGCATTGGCAGGTATTGCCGCACTAAGGAACGCCACCGTACCTGCGGAGAGATTCGAGGTTGGAGAGGACTATCCATTGTCAGTTTCCAAGACTCCGATAATGTGCTCTTATCACAAGGTTGGAGGTAGATTCGTATTCGATGCTACTGCCAGAGAAGAGCTTGGAGGTGACGAGCGTATCCACATAACCCTTGGAGACGATAACAACGTCCACTCCCTACAGAAGGGTCTAAAGGGAATTTTCTCAGCGGGTGAGTTCACTGAAATCATGGATAATGCCATTGAAAGAACAGAGAAACTAAGAAAAATAATCGATGAATTGTAGGTTTTGTTATGGCAAAGAGGACTCAGAAGGCTGGCGCCACTGCTCGATTTGGAGCTAGGTACGGAGTCAGCGTTAGGAGAAGGGCCGGTTCAGCAATTTCGAAGAAATCTAGAGTTTACACTTGTCCGAGCTGCCATTATCGCAAGGTACGCAGAAAGTCAGCAGGAATTTGGGAGTGCAGGAAGTGTGGTCACACATTCTCTGGTGGGGTCTGGGAGCCTTACACTAGAGCCAGCGACGCCAACAAGAGGATAGTTAGGCGATCCCTAGAGGGCGCTACTGCAACAGATATGACCGTTATAGCACAACAGGCAGCTTTGGAATTCGAAAGAAAAATATCCGAGAGAGAGACAGATGAAGGAACAGAAGAGGAATGACTCGGTTTCACTCAAGCTGACATTGGAGCACAGTGACGCACGCTCCCTATCATCTTCACTAGTTACAGAGGCCGATTTTGTTAGCAAAGACCAAGAAATTTCAGTATCTCTTCATTCTGAATCGTTCAACGATACCAGAGCAAGGTGGAACTCAATAATGAGGGCCCTAATAGCCTCTGATAGGTCTCTGGAAGCCACGAGAGGTGATGGGAATTAGTACCAGACCTTCCACAGAGGATATTCAGGCCCTGGCCAGAGAGCTACAAGCCCTAAGGGGACAGATACAGTCCATCTCGTCGCAGTGCTCCGAATATGGCATCACAATTGAATCACTTTCGGAACAAGATCCATCTAAGCCTGTATACAGATCCCTAGGCAACATACTACTGGAAGTGGATGATCGGGATTCCCTTCTAGAAGAGCTAAAGTCCGCAGAAGCGGCGCTAACAGAACACTTAACCAGATTAGCGGAGAGGGAAGAAAGCATCAGACAAAAGTACGAAGAGATGGCCGAACAGTTTGAGATGGGGTGAAAATCTTGACAAAACCTCAATCCAGTAAAAAAAGCTCCTCAGTCGACTCCCTTCTTTTCAAGTCCCTTCTCTCAGAAGGGAAAAAAGAGGAGGCCCTAAAGCTGAGTGAGAATATCCTAGCCCAATCAAGACTATTGAATCAACGCGATTTTGAGACAGAAGCTTGGATTAGGATGGAGAGAGCACTACTCGGGGAGATGGAAAATAATGACCTAGGCCGAGAACTGAGATGGTGTGTAGATCGCCTAGCATCAGTAGCTCCGGGCTCTCCTCTTCATGGATTATCGTTACTGAATCTAGCAGCATGGCACCGAAACCAAGGTGAGAACATGATGTCTTTGGTCACCCTTTCTGATATCTCCTCAGACAGGGGGCACCCATCAGACATAATCGGACTATCAAGATTGGAATCCGGGAGGATCCTCGCTTCAATAGGGGACCTAGAGCCAGCAATGAGGCACCTATGGATAGCAATGAGGCGACTATCCTCTGCCGAAATGCCTGCCGAATCAGTAGTCTGCGCTATAGAATGGCTCGACATAGCATTGGATGAGATTGAGGAAGACTCCCCAATGATGGATGAGAGAATAGTCGATGCAAAACCGAGAGATAGTCCAGGAATGACAACAGTTCCCTCTAATCCGGATGACATCAGGGAATGTGTCGAACTTATACTCTCACTGGCACTAATTGACGTCTCAGGTAACCAGCGGGACGATCTTGGATTGGTAGTTGACGCAAGCCATGCAATTCATGAACCAAGATGGATTGCAGAGATAGAGAAGAGAAGCCACGAAATTCAGGACTCAAGACTTCTCGAGGCCCTCCAATCATGATCGATAACTGACTGTATTTCCTCTCTGCCCCATGAAGAGGACTCAGGAATTTGAAGACACCAACCTACTTCCTCGATGGAATCGTCTGAAGAACTCCACGAATCTGGGCTCACCTCTCTGTCTACTCTTACTAAAACAACATAGCCTCCAAGTATCAAATTCTCCTCAACGGCCTTTGCAGTACCTAGGATGCCAGTCTCTTCATACAACTCCCTAAGTGCTGCTTCCTCTGGTAACTCGCCTGTTTCCAAATGCCCTCCTGGAAACTCCCAACCCCTACTCTTGTTCTTCACCATAATCCAGGAATCGTCCGTATCCATGGGCAGGGCCAATATCACGACGAACGCCTTTTCATCCATCTAAATCACTCAAAATCTCCTTCACCAATTCTTCTGCCCCCTCGACTCCTTGTGCAGCCATCCTTCTTGCTAGGAAGAAGGCCTCAGTATCCCTTCCTTGTTGTCTTAGCTCTTCTAAATGTGATACTTCTAGATTCTCCTCATCACTAGGCGGCCTTACATCATCATGAGCTTGCTTACTAGATAGGCGACCAAGACGGCCGAGGAATTGGGATCTGTCGGTAATCGACGGCTCTCTCCAAGGTTTTTCAGCAGATCCACCTACTCTCGACTCCATTCTTTCTCTGAACCCATCCCTAGCAGAAGATCGAGGATAAACGACATTCGCTTGGTCATAGCAATGCCATGCTTCATCATATTCCTCCCTTCTCTCGTACAACATCCCCAATTGTTCCCATGATTCATGATTTGTCGGTCTTTGGGATAGGAGAACCCTGGACAGTTCGAGGAACTCATCCTCGTAACCCCCTTTTCTTATTCTTTCAAGCCTTCTTGAATATATTACATTCGATCTCTGATTAGAAATATCGAGAGTACGAAGTCGTTCTGAGAATTCTCGCAAACCCTCTGGTTTATCGCAGATTCCAGACCACCATTTGTCAGGATCAAGAGGGTCTGATAAGAAAGCCCCCTCGAGTAAATCCTCACAAGATGATATGATGTCTATGCCAGATAGTTGAGACATAAGTTCTGGGTCTCTGCCCAGAACAGAAAATAGATCCGATAACACGGATCTGGATCCCTCTGAGTCTCCCATCAAAACCTTGATCCGAATCAAAACCCTCCAGTTTTCTTCATTCGTGAAGTCATATAGGATACTCTGTTTTGCACTCTGCTCGGCCCAAGATAGATTGCTCACATCGTTGCCTAGTCTGAGGAACTTCTCGGCTTGGCTCCTATATCTGTTACCAAGACTTCTACGAGGATGATGTAAGGACTCAGATAGCGTAAGATCTTCTTCCATCTTGATTACTCACAGTACGGACTCGAACGGGCTTCTATCGACACCGGGATCAATCGTCGCGTCAATACCTATCTTGCTAGTAGTGCCATCTGGAGAACGGCTCGGATCTAGGCTAGACCCTTTTTGGTCTGATAGGATTAACGTATCCTTGTCTGGCTGCCACCTGGTCATCAGGGCCCACTCAACTCTGGTTGAATTGGTTACGTCGATATCGGTATCAACTACGATTACTTGTTTCATTGACTTGTGGCCGTCAAGTGCAGCTTCTATGGCCCTCATGCTATCACCAGAATTCTCGGGAATGATTTGGACCACCGAAGAGAGCCAACCGCTTCCCCCGTCTGTCAGGTAAACATCCGTGCAGGTTACTACTTCTGAGACGGCTGTCTTGATTGTTGGAGCTCTGGGCATCCCCATCAAAGTCATGTGCTCCACTCCCGCCGGAATCAATGCATGGAATATCGGCTCGTTCCTATGGTATATTGAGTCATATTCGATTACTTGCTCTTGTCTTATGTCGTCGACGGTCCCTGTAATGTCTACATATGGGCCCTCATCATCCAATTTCGTGGTAATCCTTGCCTCCATGGCATATTCTGACTCTGCTGGAACTTGAACCCCATTTGGCATCTCCACCAGTCCCAATTTAGCACCGTATAACCGCTCATGCAAAGCAGACGCCACTCTCAATTCATCTATCGGCTCGTTGAATGACATTGCAGCTGCAAGTAAAACCAATGGATCAGGACCATTTACAACTACAATAGGGACGTCCTCGTTGTTCTCAAAAGCCTGATCTGCCATTGTTCGGAGATGACGGGGTACCAGCCTTACAGTAGTCCTATCCGGGCCTTTCAAGAGTTGCCTGTGAAATGAGGTATTCCTTTGCTTTCCGTATTGGGCGACGATAATTGACGAAGACTGGTACCTGCCGCCATCCTCTCTATAGTGACGGGGTATGGGGAGAACGGAAATGTCAGTTTGCTCCATCTTGTTCTCCAGTACCGGAGCCGAATCGGCCTCTACCAGAACAGTATCGGAGGGGTTTTCCATGGCCCATGAAAGTATATCTATTAATTCTCCAGGCTCAACATTGAACGCCTCACATAGTCTATGCCGAGTTAGTATGTTCGTGACCGCTCTTTGCCCAGGAGATTCTATAATTTCACTGAAAAGTAGAGGTTCGTTGTCTGAAGACTCAGAAGCAATTTTCATGTCATATTTCACACTAATTGGGTCTTTAACCATCCGAATTCCGTCAACAAACTCCCTGAATCCCATGTTTTACCCCGGACTACTAAGCCGCTTGAATGTTCGGCTCCTATTGTTGCGATTAGGGCCGATATTCATTGGGGGCTACCCGTCAGTCTCATAAATGGACTGCAGGTCGCCGAGTCGTCATTTTGAGGTGCATTATTTGGGACGAGGCCTTTTCTCCGGTTCTAAGATGAAGTCTGACCGTAAGAGATACAGGTGGAAGGAGAGGAAGTTTAGGAATAGGCAGGCCAAGAGAAAACAGGGAGGAGTTCTGAAGCACGACCCCCTAAGAGGGAGCCCCCAAGCCAAGGGGATAGTCATTGAGAAAGTAGGATTCGAGGCCAAACAACCAAACTCAGCAATTAGGAAGGCAGTGAAAATCAGCCTTATTCGTACGGGAAACCGCCTAACTGCGTTTGCACCCGGCGATGGGGCAATTTCATTCATCGACGAGCACGACGAAGTTATGGTTGAGGGAATTGGGGGCAGCAAGGGTAGATCCTATGGCGACCTCCCCGGAGTTAGATACAAAGTAATCAAGGTAAATGGAGTATCTCTTGATGAGATGGTCAGAGGAAGAAAGGAGAAGCCAGTACGCTGAGGTATTTCTTATGGAAGAGGATATCGAAATTTCAGACACACCAGCCGTCACAGAGGAGCCAGAATCTCCGATTGCTGGAATTGGAACTATGGTTTTTGGTAAGTGGGATGCGAGTGAGGTTGTTTGTAGCGATCCGGGAATCTCTAGATACGTGAATCTGAAAATGATTGGGGCGCCGCACACCGGAGGACGTCATGCGAATGCGTGGTTTGGGAAACAGGATCTCTCAGTAACTGAGAGGTTCATCAACAATCTAATGAGATCTGGTAAGAATAGTGGCAAAAAGCAGTATTGTGCAAAATCTCTAGACGAAGCCTTCGACAGAATTCACGAAAAGAGTGGAGAAAACCCACTTCAGAAATTCATAGACGCAATTACAGAGGCGGCCCCATGTGAAGAGACCACTAGAGTAAGGATTGGTGCTGTAAGCCAACCAAAGGCCGTCGACTCCTCTCCCAGTAGGAGACTCGATGTTGCATTGAGGAACCTAGCAATAGGTGCCGCTTCGGCAACTATGAAGAGCAAAAAGTCACTCACAGAGGGGATAATCTCTGAACTTACTAAGGCAGCAGATGGAGACGTCAACTCCTTTGCCGTGGGGAAGAGACATGAGGTAGAGAGGATAGCTGCATCTGCTCGATAATATCAATCCACGAAACAACTCTGAATTTCTTCAAATCCACTCAATTGTCTTTATGAACCGTTTTCAGGTCGGAAATACAACCAGGTGAGAATATGGGTCGAAAGGAAGACAACATCAAGCGCGCTACTGAGGTTATGCATAACCGCGAAAGAATCCGAAATCTCGCTATAGCTGCCCACATCGACCATGGAAAGACCACTCTTTCCGACAATCTGATCGCTGGAGCGGGGATGATGTCCGAAGAGCTTGCGGGAAAATCACGAGTATTGGACTTCGATGACCAAGAAAGCGCTCGAGGCATCACAATCAATGCTGCTAGCGCATCCATGGTGCACGGAGTAGATGGCGAAGACTATCTGATCAACCTAATCGATACTCCCGGTCACGTGGATTTCGGAGGTGACGTTACTAGGGCAATGAGGGCGGTGGACGGATGTATCATACTTACCTGCGCTGTAGAGGGTGCAATGCCTCAAACGGAGACCGTAGTCAGGCAGGCTCTGAAGGAGAAAGTCCGTCCAGTTCTTTTCATTAACAAGGTAGACAGACTAATCAACGAACTACAGGTTACACCTGAGGATATGATGGCTAGGTTCCAAAAGCAGATAATCAAGGTAAATGACCTGATTAGGAAGTTTGCTCCAGAACAGCACAAGTCAAACTGGCAAGTTGACGTCGCGAAGGGAACAGTTGCTTTCGGATCTGCATACCACAATTGGGGGATAACCGTCCCATTTATGCAAAAGACAGGAGTAAACTTTCCTGAGATTTTCGAATACTGTAACAACGAACAACAGAAGGAGCTAGCTAAGAAGGCACCAGTTCACGAAGTTTTACTCGACATGGCAGTAGAAAAACTCCCATCTCCCTTGGTTGCTCAGGAATATAGGATACCGAATATCTGGCAGGGCGATCTTGACTCGGAAGTAGGCAAGACCATGGTCAATTGCGATGCGGATGGACCGCTTTCCCTCATGATAACCAAGATTTGGATGGACCCCCATGCAGGCGAGGTAGCAGTCGGAAGAGTGTATTCTGGCACAATAAAGCAAGGAGAGACAGTTTGGGCGAGTGGAGCCGGCAAAGCCGAGCGTGTTCAGCAGGTCAGTATGATGGTAGGCGGTGACAGGATCCAAGTTCCAGGAGTATCCGCAGGGAACATTGCTGCACTGACCGGTGTGAGGAGCGCTGCTGCAGGAGTCACAATTACAAGGGACAAGGATGAGACTCCTTTCGAGGCAATCAGGCATTACTCAGAGCCAGTTGTTACGGTGGCAATTGAACCAAAATCAATGAAGGATCTGCCCAAATTCATAGGAGCTCTACGAAGTTTGGCCAAATCGGATGCATCTCTATCTGTAGATACCAACCATGAGACTGGAGAGGCGCTTCTCTCCGGGATGGGGGAGCTTCACCTTGAGATCACTATCTATCGATTAGAGGAGGAACAGGGAATCAAGGTAAATCAGAGTAATCCGATAGTGGTTTACAGGGAGTCAATAGGGGCAGACAACAAGGGGAGGCCCTTCGAGGGTAAGTCTCCCAACAGACACAACAGATTCTACGTGGAGGTGGAGCAACTTCCAGAGAATGTAATCACTGCTTTGAGAGAAGGAGATTTAGGAGACGGACCAGTTAGGAATAAGGATGCCAAGGAGGTCGGCAATAAGTTTGGAGAACTTGGAATGGATAAGGATCTGATGAGGAAGATATACGCGATAAACGCCACTACAGTCCTCGTAAACGATACTAAGGGTATTCAGAATCTTCACGAAACGAGGGAGCTTATCATTGAGGCATTCAATGACGTCTGCAAGAAGGGACCAATAGCCGATGAACCACTGACAGGAGTCCTGGTTAGGCTAGTAGACGCAAAGTTGCATGAGGATGCTATCCACAGGGGCCCCGCTCAGACCATTCCCGCTGTAAGGAATGCAATAAAAGGCGCCTTACTGAGGGCCAATTCAGTACTCTTCGAACCAATTCAGAAAATTCGCATCGATGCCCCTTCTGAGTGGGCTGGAGGGATTACTAGACAACTAATCACTCGAAGAGGCGTGATTGAAGATATGCCTGTTGAAAACGATGTTACGTGTGTGATTGGTAAAATGCCGGTCGCAGAATCATTCGGATTCTCGAACGACATAAGGGCCGCAACTCAGGGAAGAGCCGTTTGGAATACTGAGAATGCTGGATATGATCAAGTCCCTCCAGAACTTTTCCACAAGATAGTCGGTGATATTAGGCAGAGGAAGGGACTCAAGGAAGAAATTCCAGGAGAGTCCCAATACACCGACTGATTAGCTTATTCTAATCAATTGGAAGTCGGTCAACTCCCTCAATACTGATAGAGAAGGTGACTCCTCGAGCTTGTCCAGGCATTCATGTGCAAGTGAATGGTGGTGCATTGCTCTCTTCTTCGCGTAAGCAATTGAACCTGAAGACTCCAGTTCTGAAACAGCTCTAGACAGATCCTCTTCATTACACTCTCCGGATCCAAATACCTCATTGAAGTTGGAAAGATCCGAATCACTCTGTAACGCATGGATCGCAATGAGCGTCCTCTTCCCTTGGACGATGTCTGATCCAGCCGGTTTACCTAATGTCTCGGTATCTCCAGTGATATCTATCAAATCATCCATTAATTGGAAACACAATCCCAGATTAAGGCCCCATTGCGCCATATTGGAAACTTCCTCATCGCTAGCCCCTGCGAGTATTGCACCAGTTCTGGCACAGGTCTCGAACATAGCGCTGGTCTTTCCTGCAATCATCGCTATGTATTCATCCTCAGTCACCTCATCTCTGTCTTCGAACTCAATGTCCTCCTGTTGTCCTTCAGCGACCTTCCTTACCATTTTACCAATTGATCTAATCAGGTGCCCTAGCAGCTCGTCAGGTACATCTTCTGACTCTGCTAGAATCTCGAATCCGACTGCGAGCATGGCGTCACCAGCATTGATTGCAGTGGCATCATCGTACTCAACGTGAACAGCATCTAAACCCCTCCTAATGGGGTCTTGATCGATAATGTCATCGTGAATCAATGTAAAATTGTGAATAATTTCTATCGATGCACCAAGCGTGTAGTGGCCATCATTTGCATTACCCACTGCCTCTCCAACAAGCCTAGGCAGTATGGCCCGCAGCCTCTTCCCCCCTCCCTTGAATAGATGCGTCATTGCACCATGGAGGTTCTTCTGCTTCATCTTCGATAGACTAGACATAATCTCTCTCTCCACCTTATCCCTATGTCCAGAAAGAGCATCCAGCAACGTCTGACCGGGGTTCATTGGACTGCCATCCATATCTACTTCACCACAATAAGTAATAAAATCGTTTATTTTACTTGTCATGGATTCAAAATCGCAATCGTTCGGAACTACATAATGTTGCCAAATTAGTCTGAACCACGGAGCGATCACTTGATCTTGCCATTTTCCTTCTCCCTCCATCATCCTCTTGACTTCATCAGGTTCAGCCCAGAGAACCTCTGAAATCTCATTGAGATTATGATCCACAGTTGCATCTGCTTGAACCAGCATTATGTGATCAATCTCCCTCTCTATCCAATCCTTGTTCCACCTGCAGGAGTATTCCATCCTTCCAACATGATGGAAAGTCCATTGATCAGTTTCATTTTGCGAGATTCCTAACTCCTGCCATAGTTTCCTTTTCGCAGCCGTTATGGCTCCCTCTGGGCCGTTTTTCTCCGATTCTAAGTCAAGTGGATGACTGCAGCAACTATTAGCCCAGACACCTGGAAAGGTAATCTTCTCTGAGGCTCTCCTCTGAACAAGTAGCCTACCTTCAGAGTCAAAGATTAGAACGCTGAAGGCTCTATGCCTGCTGCCGTCATTTCTGTGGCAGTCTAGTTTAGTCTCTGAACCAATTACTCTATCCTCTGAATCCACCAACAGGCACATCTCATCCATCATCTGTAACTGAGAGGAATCATGGCCATCCAGATCAACTTCTCTCGTGGACATATTGATCGATGGGAAGGAGACGCGTATATGAAGACTCAATAGGGCAGAATCTTAGTCCCTCTAGTTTCCCCAATACTCAATAATTCTAGGACTCTTTCTGGACATCGCCCATCTAATATCCATACCTCCTCGACATCAGATGCAATTTTTCTGGCCCTGTCTATTTTCAGGCCGATTCCGCCAGTTACATCGATTTCCGAGTAATGGGGACCTTCTATCTCCTCTTCTACCCCTAATTTACTAATCAAACTCGATCCTTCCTGGTTGGGTGGTCCGCTCAAGACCCCCTCTGCATCTCCAATTAGGAAAATACAGTGGGATACCTCCAATTCTCTGGAAAGCCTCACCATCAAATCATCTCCGGAAAGTATTCCGAATTCCTGCTGATCATTTGTATCCACAACATCCCCGAAGGTAATCGGGATTGGTGCCTCGACCACTCTATCGAAATTAGTAATGTCACCTTTGAAACCCGATCCAGTACCAATCGCCCATTCCGAGGGAGGCAAACCCTCAGATTGCAATCCTGAGCCTGAAAGCCTATCAATCACCAATCCATTCAACTCTCTCATATCCGAGCGTATTTCCTCAACAATCATTCGCTGCTCTTTAGCAATCTTCTGATTCACTCCTTTCGATATTGACCATTCCTTCGCCAGTAAATGGCCGAACGATCCCGCACCATGAACTATGACTACTGGAACCCCCATCCCAACGATTGAGGATATTGAATCGGCGACCCTTTCAACAGAATCTGGATCAAACTTCTTCATCGAACCTTTGTCAGTAATCAGGCCCCCGCCCAGTTTTATTACCACCCTTGATGACATTGATGATTGAATGTGGGGGACTCATATTCTAACATTTTCAAGTCAATACATACAATTTAACGCTGATGCTCTATCCAAAAGTTGTGGTAGACACATCGGAACTTGAAAGGTTTCAGCGATGGCTACAATCTGAATTAGCCAATGCATCTCTTATTGACGATAAAGACGACAGAGGACGCCGAACCCTCCAAATCGAGCTGGCTATTTCCGAGGTTGTTAGATACAGGGAGATCCTGAGCAGCCTTGACCAATCTCATTCTTCTCCTTTCGTTGAGAGAGAGGAATCAGTTCGCGTTCAGAATAACTCTGAAGTGAAACCGGTCACCAAATCTGGAGTGTGCCACTCTTGCGGGGCAGAGAAACTGAGTGATTTACAATTCTGCCCCGTTTGTGGTGAGTTCTGACTATTCTTCTTCAAACCAGGTCTCTCTCAAAAGAGATAGCTCTGGGTCATCTTTACCAACTATTGAGAGATACTCGCCCGCGACACTCTCGGATAGGTAGACCGTAACTCCTGCATGCCAAATCGTTTCTCCAGAGGCAACCATCCTAGCAGTATCGACCTCAATTATAGAAGGATCATCGTGATGTACCCTTCCTGCCTCAGCAGCATGCCTGATCGATGCAGACAGATGGACATGAGCCCTATCTCCGGGGCTTATCCCAACTTCAACTAGATTTCCTGCCTCACCCGGATCACAAGGGTAGTATAGGGAATCCGGGATATCACTCGATGGTAGATCCAACTCTATCTCGACTGTATGCCCGTAAGTTGCCCTCATCATATTCCCTCGTACCTCGTATCTTCCCTTTGGATCAGTTTCCGAGATAGCAACTAGATGGTGGGGCCTTAGCCAATGCTGTCGACGCCTGCCACCATCTTTGAATTTCCTTACTATGTCTCTGACGTCTATCCAACCATTGATGTCCATTTCTAGATCGAACTTCTCAGGAGCATGTCTGAGAACAAGGGCTAGCTTTCTTGCCATCCCGTCCCTTTCCCTAGTGCTCATGATGAACTTGCCTTCTGAGTTACATGCGGGACATAGGTCATCGTCTGAGAAGTATCCGTGTACCGGGCATTCCCTAATCATGATTAATGCCCGTTGAGAATTATTCAAGAACCCCTCGGTCGTTCAAAATATATTGCTCTGGGAATCGTTATGGGGTCGTTACATGTCGGCATATCGTGAGTTCAGTAATTGTTGATTGGCGTCGAACCCCATTCAGTAGGTCCCACAAGGGGGAATTGTCTGGAGTAAGGCCCGACGAATTCGCCTCACAGGTGCTAGTTGAGTTGCTAAACAACCTAGACATCGATCCAGCCGAAATAGATGACGTGATAGTCGGCTGTGCATATCCGGAAGGAGAGCAGGGATACAATATTGGACGCTTAATGGCACTTATGTCGGGTCTGCCGAAAGAGACCCCTGGAATAACAATAAACAGGCTCTGCGGGTCTTCTATGCAGGCAATCATGTACGCTTCGGCAAACATTTCTGCTGGCTGGGGAGAATGCTTCGTATGCGGTGGGATAGAATCAATGTCTCGTGTTAAGAGGAGGGGATTCAACTGGAGCCCACATCCAAAATTCGAAACTGATTTTCCAGAGGCCTACGTGAACATGGGCATCACTGCAGAGAATGTTGCAGAATTGTATGGGATATCCAGAACGGAACAGGAGGAATTTTCCCTTATGTCCCATAAAAAGTCATCAAATGCCGAACAGTCGGGTAAATTCTCCGAAGAATTAGTCCCCATAGCTCACAACGGTGTTTTAATCTCCAAAGATGGGTGTATCAGGCCGAACTCTTCTCTTGAATCAATGTCTCGTTTAGGTCCGGCCTTCAAAGATGGGGGGACCGTAACCGCTGCTACCTCCTCTCCGCTAACAGATGGTGCCGTTTTTTCCATTATTTGCAGTGAAAATTTTGCCAGAAAAAATGAATTGCAACCATTGGCCAGAATTGTCTCTGCTGCAACCACGGGTTGTCCTCCCGAACTGATGGGTTTAGGGCCCGTTTCGTCTACTAGACTCGCACTAGAGAGAGCAGATTGGGACTCCAATGAAATTGACGTCTTCGAATTGAATGAGGCCTTCTCCTCACAGAGTATTGCTTGTATCAGAGAACTAGGATTGAATCCGGAAATAGTCAACATCGATGGAGGCGCTTTGTCGATAGGACACCCATTGGGTGCTTCTGGAGCCAGAATTGCCTGCAAGGCTGCCAGCATAATGACCCGGACAGGGGGGAAAAAGGCCCTTGCCTCTATGTGTATTGGCGGGGGCATGGGGATCTCAATTGCCATGGAGTCACTTTAGCCAAGCATCGACGACCTCATGAATGAACATACGATAGGGAAATCATGAGGGAGGATACCGGAGTCTCCGTCATCGGAGACAGCTTGGAAGGAAAGAGGGTTATCCTGGCAGTTTCCGGTGGAATTGCTGCCACAGAGTCTGTCAAGCTAGCTAGAGAACTGAGGAGACATGGCGCAGAAGTATTCCCGATGATGACTAAGTCCGCAGAGAAAGTAATCACACCGCTTGCTCTATCATGGGGATCTGGGATCGACGTGGTAACTGATTGGAAGTCAGAAATGTCCCAACTTGGAGGGTTCGATGGATTGATCCTGGCCCCAGCAACCAGGAATACCATTGCTAAGTTCGTTCATGGAATCATTGACTCCCCGATAATGATGGCAATCTCCGCAGCATCTGGAAGCGAAATCCCAATTCTTTTTGTTCCATCGATGCATAACGATCTTTTCCAGGACAAGGTTACTGATGATCTACTATCCGAATCAGTTAATCGGGGCGTGGAAATAATGTTTGATGACCCCCAAGAGGGTAAGAGGAAGCAGCCTGACCCTGTAGAGATAGTCGCGACCTTCTGTAATTTTGTAAACCGGAGTATTCCCGGTAGGAAGAGAGTAGCAATTACTCTCGGTGCGAATGCGGCCCCAATCGACTCGATACGGAAAATTGTGAACACCTCTTCAGGAAATACAGGATGGTCAATTGCCGAGTACCTCCACAGAATGGGTCATGACGTGGTATGTGTTTCTGGAATAACTAGTAGAAAACCAATATTTAGTTTGCCAGATATTAGAATCGCCGAGTCGCCAGATTCGATGCTGGAAGAATCCGTTATTGTCGCTAATTCTGAAAACAAGCCAGAATTTTGGATTCATGCAGCAGCTATTCTGGATTATTCCCCTGAACCGATATCTGGTAAATTCCCTAGTAATTCTGGAGATTGGGAAATCACACTCAAGCCTACTTTGAAGCATCTTGACGTACTAAAGGAGCATACAATTGGCTGCAAAAGAATTGCATTCAAACTGGAGGTAACTGGCGAGGAGGACTCTCTTATCAGAAAATCAATAGACTTGATATCCGAAAACCAACTAGTAGCAGTAGTGGCAAATATGCTGTCTGATGTCCAAGGAAAATCCGACTCTAGATGTAGAATTGTATTTCCGGATGGAAAGGTTTCAGAAATCACTGACATAGTTGATTTATGCGTAGAAATCGAGAGAATCATTACGTCTCACTGACGTAACTTAAATCGAATAATTCAAGCCAACTAACAAGGAGCGAATGATTGTGTCTGGACCTTCTAAGGCTAAGCGGGGAATTCCTCCAAAATCCGAATTCAACAAGTGGTACCCCGCAATAGTCGAAATTGCCGACCTGGTGGACAAGCGATATCCGATAAAAGGTATGGATGTCTGGAAGCCATACGGACTAACAGCAATGGGACTAATTGACTCACTTGCCAGAAGAGAGATGTCCAGGACAGGACATCACGAGCATCGCTTTCCACTTCTAGTTCCAGAGGATCTTCTTGAGAAGGAAAACAAACTTGTCTCTATCTTAAAGGCAGCACGCGAATCAGGCGTCGATCCGTCAGAATTGAGATTTGATGAAGAAGCTTCAGGATTCAAGAAAGAAGTATATTGGGTTACCCACGGAGGAGAGAATAAGTTAGAGATGCCGATGTTTCTCAGACCAACATCCGAGACTCCAATGTACACCATGTTCTCACTTTGGGTGAGGAGTCATGCCGATCTCCCACTGAAGACATTCCAAATCGTTAATACCTTCAGGTATGAGACAAAACAAACTCGCTCTTTCATCAGAGTCAGGGAAATTCATTTCTTTGAGGCACATACTGTACATGCTGACCAAACCGGAGCAGACGAGCAGATAGAAGAAGATGCTGAGATGGTTCAGAGAATAATGCACGATTTGTGCCTGCCCTCTTTGGTCTCAAAAAGACCAGTTTGGGACACCTTTCCTGGTGCGTGGTACACAATGGCTGCGGACGTTGTAATGCCCAACGGCAGAACACTTCAGGTAGCAACCTATCACCATTACAAGGATCAATGGGCGAACGCGTTCGATCTTTCTTACGAAGACCCAGAGGGAAACACAAAGCCCTGCCATCAAACTACATTTGGAATGTCTGAGAGGCTTCTGGGAGCCGTGGTCGGTATGCATGGTGACGATAAGGGATTGATACTACCTCCTGCCATAGCCCCCATCCAAGTGGTAGTTTTGCCCATAGCTGCACATGCAGACAGCAACGTGGAACCGGCAGCCCAAGCACTGGCCGAACGCCTTTCCGCATCCGGAATTAGGGTAGAACTAGACACTAGGGACGTTAGGCCAGGTGTGAAACACTATGACTGGGAGATAAAGGGGGTGCCAATCAGATTAGAGTTGGGACCCAGGGACTTGTCCGCAGGGAATGTCGTCCTAATTCTGAGAACGGGTTCCAAGTTTGAGATTTCCATAGAAGAAGCCGAAAAATACGTATTGGAGTCACTTGAAGGATTGGCGGAGGATTTGCGCCAGAGGGCAAAATCTCTAGTTTCTGATAAAGTGCAGCCTTTCCCCTTCGACAATCTGAATTATGATGACTCTCAAGAATCTTCAATTGAAAATGGGATCGTATACCAGATAGCATTCGAGGGGAATGACTCAGATGCAGAGTTCCTAGAAAAGAAGACGGGCCTAACTCTACTGGGAGAATGCGATGATGAATTTCCCGAAGAAAGGAATTGCCTAATTACAGGAAAAGCGACAAAAAAGATGCAGCATATAGCCAGAATGTACTAACTCACTTCTTGAGAAATAAGCCTGCAACGGCAATAGCTGCGAAAAAAGAAAAAATCAGCAAGTCGCCTGCTAAAGGTTCTGTCATCGGCTTTACCCATGCTTCTATTTGGTGAAGGCCATCCCAAGTGTATCCTTTGGTCCAGACAACCTTGGTTTGTGAGTAGTCTTCACTACATATCTCTCTCATGTTTGCGATTCCAGTTGAGCATAATATCGCCCCAACCCCGATAACCATGTTGAAGATTGTACCAGCTAATCCACAGAAACCGAAAAACACTAATCCCCATCGTCTAGATCTCCTATCGGCTCCTGTTTTCAAGTCAGGCAGGTCGGGAATAAAATCAGGAAGGCTGATGTCATCAGAAATCACTCCGAAATCAACTTCTTCAGGGGATTCACCTATCTCAGGGGGGAGGACTCCCATCTCCTCCAATGCCTCACTCCCGTAAATCCTCTCTGCCATAGAGTACAGTTCCGGATTTTGTTCGATCTCAACCGGATCGATATTCCCCTCGAGTAACCTTCTGACTGCATCGCTATCAGACATCTATATTGTTGACGGATTGAGGCGCCTATCAAATGAACCCATACTTGTCGATCAGGACTATTATTTCCTACTAATTGCTCTTCTCGCGGCCTCGCAGATTCCAGCTTCATTCAAACCCATCAATTCCATCAGTTCCGAAGAGGCACCGCTCTGTCCAAAATTATCTCTAACTCCGACCATCTCCAAGGGGTTCGAGGTATTGGTCGAAAGCCACTCCGAAAGAGCGCCCCCCAAACCTCCAATCACAGAGTGGTCCTCGGCCGAGACAAACGCTCCGCAGGAATCTGATAGTCTTGCGATTAGCTCAATGTCCAGCGGCTTGATTGTATGCATATCGACGACGGTACAGCTTATTCCCTCTCTAGAGAGAGTTTCTGCAGCAGAGATAGCGACTCCGACCATTACCCCACATGAGATTATCGCCAAGTCCCCTCCTTCTCTGAGAACTGAACCAGATCCAATTCTCAATTTTGAACCATCTTCGTACATCCTTGGGACCTTATTCCTAGCTGTCCTCATGTATGAGGGGCCATTCAAATCTACTAGTTGAACTGTTAATTCCTCTGCTGAAATATCGTCACAGGGATGAATTACAGTCATTTTCGGAATTGTTCTGTAGATGGCTAAATCCTCTATTGACTGAGCACTGCTACCATCTGTACCAGTATGGATTCCACCATGGCTTCCACAGATATGTACGGGGAGGCCCGGACGAGCAATTCCGTTACGAACTTGCTCGAAAGCCCTTTCTGTGAATATCGCGAATGTGCTGGCAAACGGGATTTTCCCTGAAGACGCCATACCAGCTGCAACAAGCATCATATTCTGTTCTGCAATTCCCAATGAAACTGTTCTGTCCGGATATTCGTCACGAAAGTGGCAAGATTTGGTCGATTTTCCCAGATCAGCCTCTAACACGACCACACGAGGGTCTTGTGCAATTCGTAGAAGACCCCTCCCATATCCATCTCTGGATGCCCCTCCAGATGAAGGCTCACTCATGATAACTCCTCCAATGCAATTCGCAACTCCTCATCATCCGGGGCCATCCCATGGAAGGATGGATTGTTCTCCATGTATGAAACACCTTTTCCTTTGATAGTATTCGCCACAATAGCAACAGGACCTCCATCTTCGCTGTTTGCCCAATCTACTACATCAACCAAAGAAGACATATCATGGCCATCTACTTCCTTGACGGTCCAACCAAAA
>Ga0160422_10000440_pt1 | contig 24930 bp, 20 predicted proteins | sample Fk160mmetaG_FD_108192 | JGI IMG/M metagenome (GOLD analysis project Ga0160422, IMG submission 108192) | Marine microbial communities from the Central Pacific Ocean - Fk160115 60m metaG | ecosystem: Environmental > Aquatic > Marine > Oceanic > Photic zone | place: The Central Pacific Ocean...
CGAAGTGGAGCGATTCACTTCTTGAGATTTTAACTTCGCTCTTATTTCAGCCAATGTAGCCATAATGTAAGCCTCCTATTTTGCCTATGTTTGTGCCTAAGTTGTAATTAAGCATATGCTTAATATACACATATATTTATCTAAAGTCTACTACTATTATTGGTAATCTGCAAATATTTTGAAAAAGTGTTCTTTTGCTTTTTTAAATTGAGTTTTATTTGGATATTCCAAATGACTTGTGGGTGTGGCATCTTCTGTAGGCAAGAATAATTCTGTGTTTTTTAATTTAGAAAAATATTCACTAAACTGTTTAGCCTTAGATTCTAGTGATTCTAGATTACTTTTTGGTTTTAATTTTTTATCTAGTATTGGTTTGAAATATGTTTTAAAATAATCAAAATGACACAAAGAGTTAGGATGTAATTCATTTATACTTTGCACATTTACCAATTGTTTGTTTGATAACAAGTGTTCCCATAATCCTGTATGAAGGTCTTGTACAAATTTTTCTTTTTTAATTTTACTATTAATTTTTTTATATAAAGGATTGTCCAAAAACTGCTTGTCGCTTACAGTAGTTTGATCAGTTAAAGATATGTGTTTTGAATCATTATATAAATTTTGCCAGGTGCTAAAAGTAAAATCAATATTCCTTGCTTCCAAATAGTTCTGGCAATCAAAAATCTGTTCAAGCATATTATATATAAGTTGGAAATTTGAAAATGTGGTCTTTGTATTTCTTTTATCTAACTGAATAAAACTAGATTTATCTGCTTTAAAATATTCTACTCTTTTTAAATTTTTTTTGTAGAGATTAGAGTCGTAATTTATGCTATTGTCTATGCCAACATGAACACGATCATAACCTGAAAATTTAATGAACACATGATCGGAATCGTCTATTGTGTATAAATGTTTTTTAATAATGTCGTTGCCCTGTGCTGGATAACCCAAATTAATTACTTCGCAGTCATAGTGCATTGATATGAAGTCTGACCATGTTGGGTATATCCAGTTGGTAAAACTGCAACCGATTGTATGGATTCTCATACAATTAATTATTGGTGTTATTTGTAGTTTGCTAGTGTTGTGATTCTGTCTAGTTCAGGATTAGATTCTTGTGCTTCTTCTTTTTCTTTTTTCATGAAGTCGCCTACTGTGGGTTTTGGTCCTCTTAACTTATCGAAATTTTTTGATAGGTAAGCCATTGCTTCTTTTCCGCTATGTGTTTTGAACACCGATTTACCATCTTTGTCTAGCACATCATTTACAATTTTACCTTTTTCATCTCTGTACATTGACACATAAGGTTTTATATCTTCAAAAGTTAAACCTTCTAATTGGTTTTCATCAGTTTTGTCAGCATACTTTGGATCTCCTGCCTGCATTCTTTTGTATGCAGTTGTGTTCATCATTTTGTCTGCTTTTGTAACGTCCAATTTTGCAGTTGCATTTTCTTTATCTTTTTTTGCTATTTCTTTATCTTGATGCTTAGGTTCTGCATATTCGTTTGATACCGTCTCCGCCCAATTTTCAAAAGTTGATGTTTCTGTTTCTTTTGCTTTGCCTTTTAGATCTTTTTTAGGATTATATTTTGCAGGATCCATTCTTACTTCGTCAGCATAGTTAGGATCTTTTTTCATTTTGTTGTAATCGTCGATATATCTTTTTGCTAACATAACAGCAATCTTTTTATTTTTTGGATAGTCTGCATCTGGTTTAAAGAAAGGTTGTCCCTCTTTTGATATCTCATCTGCAATACGTGAAGCAAAGTTTGCCACTCTATCTTCTTCATTACTTTTTGTAAGCATTCTACCTGCTATGTCTGAAAGTATTGATCCAAGCATTGTATTTTTGTCAGTAAATTTTGTTACTCTTAACATTTTGTCTTGTGTGTCATCTTTTCTTAAAACTAATTTGCTTTTAGGATCAGTTAAAAAACTTTGTACAACAGCACCGTGATCAACTGGTGGTTCAACAACTGCATCTTTATCAGTTGGTTCGTCTGGTTTGTATTCACTCATTATTCTGTGAATTAATGGTAATGCTTCTTCTACTCTTGAATCTAAATTTTTAAGAGTAAATTTTTCTTTGTAAGTGTTTGCTGTCTCATCATCTAGCACAACTTCGTCTGCAGATTTAAAATTTTTACTTGCTTCGTCATAGTGTGCTTGTTTAGATATGTTCTTCATGTATGTTCTTAAATTTTCAAGAGTTAATTTTGTTTGCTCTATTATATCACCTGCGTTGTCATTCAATTGATCTTTGTGTGATACGTATCTTGCAAATGAATTTAATTTTGCTATATCTTCAGATGTGTTTATAATGTGTTGACCAAAGTCATCGTGTGGTCTTCCACCGTTTGCAACGTGTCTTGTCATTGCTCTAGCACCTGCTAAATGTGTAATTGGATACTTAAATCTTTCGCCATCTTCGTTTTCGATGTATAATGCGTTAATATGTCTTGATCTTGCACCCGGTACTTCTTCGTCAATTGGACCAGAGTGTCTAATAATTAATCTTGTTTTGTCTAAATTTTCATATGAACTTTTTCTAGTACCTGTTAAACCTTCATTTATGGATTCGTCTTTAATTAATTCTGCTTGATGTTTTTGTAAGTCTTGCATATTATCAAATGTACCAGTCAATTTGCCATGTCTGTAAGAGTAAAATTTGCCACCTATGTTTTTGGCCGCTAATCCGTACTTGTTCATACCCATATCGGACACTTCTTCTATTCCTGATAATTTAGTGAGTCTGTTTAATTCTTCTGACATTTCATCAGTATTTACCGTTGTGTTCGTATCTGCAAGGTTCTTATAATCTTGCTTCGTTAGGTTCGATTTAGTAATATCTCTTACGTCAAATCTTAAACTGTGTTCCACAGCAAAGTCTTTTAGTTCCTTTAGAAATGCATACCACTCGTCTCTGCTATTCTCGTCTATTTTGTCTACTAAATTTCTATTGTAATAAACTTTCATACTTTCGGAATCTGCTAGTGATACAGATATTCTACCAAATGTATCGGAGTCTTCTTTAAATTCAAAGTCAAAAAATACTGCTTCTTTTGGATCAGCAGTAGGTTCACCGCTTTCATTACCTATCGTAATGTTAGCAAACTGTGAACGTATTTTGTTAAACAAATCTTGTGATATTTTAGGGTTCATGTATGTATTTATTATCCGTATAGGTTTGCAAATATAGGCATTGGTGTGGTTAATTCGCTGGATCTATCCGTCCATTTTTCGAATATTTTAGGGTCAAAATCCGCTAATACTTTCATCATTCTAGTCATCAATAAACAAGAACTTACTAGATCGTCGTGTTGTCCTGGTTTTGCTTTATAACTCATGCCCGTTGCAACGAAGTCCTTTAACTCTGATATTAATAATTTAGAATTGATCCTCATTTTCCCACTTTCGACAAGTTCTTTAAATTTCGTACAAGCGTCGATTTTGTGTTTTGCCGTGGTGTTAAAGCCTCTTCTAAACTTACGTCTGTGTCCTTTTCTTATAGGTTCACTTAAAAACATACCAACAATATTTTCTTCGCCAATATCCATAACTCTCATAAGAGCGGCTTCACCTATTGTGTTATTTTCCATACTATAAAATACTTGTGGTGTTGCGGTTGAATCTTTTTCCATTATCGAATCGTGTATGTGCTTGTTAATACTTTGTAAAACTCTTACCTGTTGATTCATTGGTGTCATGTTGTGGTGCCATTCTGCAACCTGTTCAAATGATGGTAACTCGAATACTTGTATGGCCGCGAAATCTCCGCCTGTTCCCATACTAGGATCGAGACTTGTTAGATATGTCATTCCCGGCACAGGACGTTTGAACCATCTTACTTGTCCTGTTGTTTCCACAGGAGACGTACCTTCCATCTCTGCTAAAGTTACACTGTTAATTAATGTTTCGTCAAAGATTAAGAATTCACATTCGTGTTCCCTTCTAAATCTTTCTTCACCTATTCTGGATCTTTCTTGGTCTGCCCATGAATCATCTCTGTCTGGATGTTCGCTCCAATGAGCCTTCATAGCATAGAAACCGTTTGTACCTACAATTTTGTCATTGCCATATTCATCAAATCTTTTATTTGCTTCTTTCCAGATTAACGCAAATTGGTCTTCGTCACTGTTTGGTGTTGAAGTAATTAAGCATTTACCTCCAGTTGACAAAGTAGGAGATAGTGAAGTCCAAAACTCAGATGCTTTTTCAGGTGGTTGCACGAATGCAAACTCATCACAATATATCATTGTTAAGGACATACCCCGTCCAGTGTTTTCAGTTGTAGTGGTTGCCATTATTTTAGAACCATTATCAAATTCTATTGAGTTTCTATTGTATTGTGTAACACCTGCTTTAATCCAACCAGGCAACATTTCGTAAGCATAACGCACCCTTGACATAATGTCCGATGCACCTGCGTATTTGTGTGCCGCGATTAGTATTTGTGAATCTGGTTTAAACATAGCATACCATATTAGGTATCCTGATGCACAGGTAGTTTTTCCTGTTTGTCTTGGTAACATTGAAATAGAAAATCTATGGTCGTTGTATGCTTCTATCAATCTTTTTTGATATGGGTAAGGCTTGAAAGGCATCTCACCTTTTGTAGGATGTTGTATCCTCATGAAGTTTTCCATGAAGAACAAAGGTCCAGTTTTTTCGTGCATACACTTTTCAAGTTGTAAAACTTGTTCTTTAGTGTATTTGTGCTTTTTGTTCGCTTTTTTAATCTGTTGCGAATCTAAACTTACATACGCCATAGTAAAGTATTTAATTGATTTTGAGGGGTATTAAAGACTTATTTTGCTTCTTTGTCTTTAACGGCTTTTTTCATTGGTTCTTTTTTATTGCCGTCTTTGTCCATATCTAAAAAGTCAGGCTTTGCTTTTTTTGCCTCTGCTTGATATGTTTTTTTAAAGTCTTCGTATTGTGTTCTTAATGAATTAGATAATTCTTCTTCTGAAATTTTATCTTCAACTGCAAGTGGATTATCGCCTGGATATTCTTTTCTTACTTGTTGCTTTTGTTTGTTAGCACCACCTGAGTGTACATTTACCAAAGTATCAACGTCTTGAACTTTTTCATTAGGTTCATTGTCAAAAGTTTCGTCTTGTTTTTCTTCGTCTGGTTTTGTAACCATGTTTCTGTACATTGCCATTTCGTCACCATCGGTTTCTGGTGCATCCATTTGTTTATTCAATTCGCCTGGATCCATTTCTGAACCTGGTTTTGGTTCCATACTTGGCATTTCAGCACCCATTGGTTGGATACCTGCTAATTTTAAAATTTGCATCATCATTCCTGCTTCTTCAGGAGAATCAGTTTTAATTTGGATTGCTTCTTTAATCTCTTTTTTGTGTTTTGTTTCCATAGTGTTTGTATTTACCTGTTCAAAATCAGAATCTTTTAATGTGTACTCCTGATCTCCAACTTTAAATTTATCTCCTGCCTTCATACCAGCCGCTTTTGCTTTCTGCACGGCTTGAGCGAACTCATTGCCCTCGTCTGCAGGTTGTTCTGAGTCCATTGCAGGCTCCATATCAGGTTTTCTAGCACCATTGTCATCAAATTCGTCTTGTATCATTTGCATGGCAGTTTCTATTTCATATGATCTAGGAAAAGGTGCTTTTGCTTTTTCCATGTCCATTGCTTTTAACACTTGATCTTTTGGCATATCTAAATCGCCGTCATCGTTGATATATTGACCAACAACTTCTTGGGCACCAATGTGTATGTCACTCATTCCGCCTTCGTTAGTTTCGTCTTCTTTTTTAGCCATTTTTGTTGCAGTTGCATACATTACTGCTTTGGCATCATCTCCATATCGTTTCTCAAAGCCTTCTTTGTCTTTTTTCATAGACTTAACAATTTTTTCTTTTTTGTTTTCTTCACCTTGTGATAAAGGTCTTTCCGTAACCGGATTAGTTGCTTCTACTGATCTGATTGCTTTTTCAACTTCAGGACTTTTGTTTGCAATTTCTTGTAGTTTTTTTAAAACGTCGATCATTTCCATAATTATTTCCTTTTTGGATCAGGATGAGGATTAGTTGATTTTGTCAAAGGTGATTCTGCCGGAGCATCTTCTTTGCTTTGAATATTTTCTTTTTCTTTTGGATGATCGTTTTTTTCTTTGTCTTTTAGTAATTCTTTAAGCAAACTCATGTTTGCTTTTGTAGAGTGGAATTCTTCGCCTTTTACTTTAGGTGCGTCCTTGTATTCTAAGTCAAGTAATTTGTTTTTGTATTCTGAATTTTTTGCAACTTGCATTTGATCCTGATATTCCTCTGTTGGTTCACCAGGTTTTCTCACTACAACGTGTGCTGGAGAAATGTTCATGTAATCTGCTATGTACTCTTTCATTTCTCTTACAGATGCTGGATAGTTCGTGCTAACGTCAAAAATTGTTACAGCCTCATTTGACAATGCAGGAAAGTCTAAAGGCATACTTTGGATTGGAGTTTTCTTACCTGCAGACATTTTTGCTACTTCAAATTTCTGCAACGCAGTTTCTAACCTATTAGCATCTATATCCTTAGGTTCGCCTGCTATTTTTATTTTGTAGTCATATGACTTAACTGATTCTGTAAAATACTCTTTAAACGTGCTCATATTAGTATTATTTAGTCTTTTGAATCACTTATTAGTCTATGTTGATTACGCCGCCTTGCTGTATTTTCTCTAATGTGTGTTTGCTAGGAGCACCTGTTATACGTAAAGAATAGCGTCTATACCTACTGCAATTAGCGGTTCCGTGAGGTACGTTTTTGTCGTATGCTATTGTATCACCTGCTTTCCATTGTGTTATCACTCTATTCCCCCATTGTAGCAGTTGTCCTGGCTCCCAATCCTGTAAATGTATTATAATCCTTGCAAGTTCTTTGACTCCATATCCGCTAGGATGTCCGTCCATTGTATCCACGTGATATGTTTCAAAATTACCCACGTTTTTTTCCATTATAATTGGTTGCGGTTCGTCTGCCCACTCAAACCAATCAACAATTTTACATAAAGTAGGATGTTTTTCAGGTTTGACTACTTCCTTGAAACCAACATGATCCATACCTCGCACTTCTTGTTCATGTAGCCACCATGCCCCATACAATACTCCAATATCGTTAGGGTGCATATTCCGAGATTTTTCTCTAACAAACGGAAAAATTTCTTTTGTTATATCTGTTTTCCATCTAAATTTAAGTTTGTCATCTATACCAGGATAGTTTGAATCATCTCGCCATTTGTCAAAATGGTAGTTGCTTTTTGAATCTAAATAATCCAACCAACTAGGGTAATTGTAGCACTCATGCGTAACCGCAAGGTGATGATCATCAGGTAGTTTGGGAATCTCATTTACGTATTTTTTACTCATTTGACGTAATTTTTTTTCCAGATAGAATGAAGTACGTAGAACCAAACTCCATTTATAGAAGGTTCAATCAATGCAACTGCACCAGCCTCCCATAAACTTGCTCCAGTAAGCACACTAACAACTGTCATAGCAATTACGATATGTCCTAGTGTGTATATTAATGCTAACATGATGCTTGAACCGGAAATCAGTTTCTTAAAAGCACCCTGTATACCGTGGGTGAATTCTGTCATAAATTTACTCCTTGCTTTTTTTAATTGTACTATCTTTTTCTTCAGTACGCAAGAGTTTTTTCATGAGTTCATTCCTGTCTGTGACAACAAAACCATCCTGTTCTTCCATGGCTGGTCCGTCGTTATTGGTTTGATCTATTTTTTGTTTTTTAAGTTGAAGTTCTACCATTTTTAATTTTTTATCAATCTTGTTTGATTTAGCATCAATGGCATTTCTTAACATTGTACTTGCAACCTCAAATATCCTACCAGAATATCTAGAGTCTACATTCATGCCCAAATCCATTAGGTTTTTGTAGGATTCTTCCGCTTCAACAGACAATTTATCAAGTTCTAAATCTGACAATTCTCCTAGACCTTTTACTTGTGGTAAAGCGGCCGCAATCTTGTCAAATTCTGCATATGTTTTTTCCAATGCTTTTTGTGTTTGTGGATCAACATTTTTTTGTGCAGGTTTACCATTTGCTTTGTCTTTTTCTTTTTTGTCTACCTGTGCAAATGCTTCTTTGACATTTGGTAAATTTAAAATGTCTTCTAATTTCTTTGTCATACTACTACTTACGCGATCCTGAGTGAAATAATTGGTCTTCTGATATTACTCTAAAACGTATTTTTTGTTGTTTACAATATGCGTTGGCCGCCTCCCACTTGCATTGATTTATTGCTACTTGTTTTCTTTTGCCTAAACTTCTGCCTGCGGCTTCCATAGAGATTTGACTTTTAGGTTTAACTTCAATTAACTCTGCGTGTTTCTTTCCCAACTTATCTTGATACACAACAAAAAAGTCTGGTACGTACACAGTATATTTTCCTGTGAAAGGATGTCTGTATGGTATCTTGATACTTTCACTTGCCCATTTGGCAACGTTAGGATGTTCGTCACATAAACGCATGAATGCTTGTTCCCAACTTGATCTGTAAGTTGGCGTTTTTAATCCAATATATTTTTCTGGAAATTTTGGATTAAACTTTCCCTTTGCGAATTTAGGTAATCTTGGATTCATTAGTCTAGTACGTTTCTAGACACAACCTCGTTCGAAGTTCTATTACTTCTTACTCCCAACTTACTAGTTTTGTGTCTGTTTTCATTTAACACAATGGTTATTAATTCTGACAACTGTGCCGGAGAGGCATAAGTCAATTTATCTAATATTTCTCCAACAGATACTTCGTCAATTTTTGCTTGTTGCAAAATGATGTACGCAGTAGATTCTGCAGATACTCTAGTAAAACCTCTTTTAACAAAAAACGCAATCGCGGCATCGTAGTCATTTTGATTCATTTCAAAAGGCTCAACGTATGTTCCGTCCTTAAGTGTATCGATGGTCTTCTGTAAAGAGTCTTGATCTTTTGGGGGTAAATTTGTGTAAAAATCAGCCATTATGTTGTTATACTCGCTTTCTCTGTTGCAACTGTAACATTTTGATTATCCCTGCCAACTTTTATATAACCTTTGTTAACAAGTTTTCTTATGTCAGTAGTTACCTTTGTTCTGTAAACAGTTTTTACAGAGTCGGTTTGTGTGTTAAATTCTACATCGCTTTGTGCAACTGATAAACCTTTTCTCGAACCTATATCTTTATAGTAGATACCTGCCGCAACTTGATCTCTTACTGTTGTGTTATTTGAAACTAATCTAAACACTTCGTCTGCTGTTAAAAAATCAACTGAATTTGGAGTGTTGTTTATTATTGTTGCATTTTTCTTTTCGTCATCTGATAAAGCAGTATCAACAGCAATAGCAGTTGCCAATCCTGTACCCACAATTATATCGCCAACTTGTGATCCTGTGCCACCTGTTGCTGTTTTTACAACTTCTTCTTTTATTATTCCTTTTAATTCTTGTTTAACATCTTTTGCTTTTTTCTTTTTAATTTTATTGGCAGTGTTTATTCCTGATAATATTGCACCAAGATAGTTTCCTGACCTCGCCGCACTTAGAACTGAACCCACTCCATCAATAATACCACCAGGTCCGAAAATACTATTTCCTGTACCACCAAACACTGTTAAAGGTGAAGGTTCTTTATCATAGTGTAATTTTGCAAAACCAAATTTGCCCATCTCTTTTACAATGCCTGTGTCGTACACAACAGTTTCGTAAAAAACTTGCATCTGATTTTGTAATATTCCTGCGCCATCACCTGCATCTAAATTGTCGTGACTAAAAGATCCTATTCTTGGATTGACTAAAGTAAATGATGTAAATCTTTGTTTTTGTAATGTAAAAATTTGTATGCTTCTTAGATATGGCTGACGTCTTGCTTTTGGTGTGTCCATGCCGTATCTATTTGCAACTCTTGATTTGCTGTTATCATACATATCATCACGGCCATTTAAAACATAATCTTCTATAGATAAACCTTTACTATCTGCTATTTCATATTCATAATATTTTTTCCAAAAAGCATTTACAGTATCGGCATGGTCGTCATGAAAACTTATTACTATAGGTTGATATCCAATTCTTGTACCAACATATGTTTTTTTGTTATATTGATTTTTTTCTTCAACATTGAAATCGTATTTTGGAAGGTCACAAGCCTTCACAAGCATATTAAGTTCGTATTTTTCTTCTTTAGAAAATTCAGTAGTACCAGATCCACCAGCACTCATTGATCCTTCGTTTATATCAAAATATACATGAAACAGGAACTTCTGTTTCGGCATGAGTTTATGATTGTCAGCAATATAGAGTTGCGAGGCATGACGGTAATCCTTCATACCTGGAAGGCCTGATGTGAATCCTTTTAAAAAATCATTTATACTTGGCATTGTATAGATATTTATGGCCACAAAAAAAGCGCCATATAAAGGCGCTTTCCTTGTTTATAATTGCTTACGAAACTTATTGTCCGCCACCAGTACTTAAAGTACCAAGTGTTCTTGTTACTGCTGTACCTATTCCTGTACCTTGTGGTGTTTGTATTGCGTTATCGTATCTCACTGACAACGTTATTGTTGCAGGATCTGATGTGTTGTATGCTAGTGTGTTGTAGTTAACGTTCTCTACATATGCACCATATAGTTCAAATGTTTCTAATACATTTGGTGCACTTGCGCCGTTACCACCATCAAGCATTTCAATTCTTGCTGTAAATTTGTAGTCAATACCTGATGCCGCACTTGATTGTTCAAAGAAATCAAATTGTTTTTGAATCTGTTCACCAACTAATTTAGTTACTGAATTGTTTACGTCATCTCTTAGGTTAATTGTAATCGGTTCCCAAGTATGTTTACCAGCAACGTATACTCTTGAGTTGTAAACATCTAGTGTTACGTTATCAAAAGTCAAGTTAGGTCTTGTAATATCTATAACTTGTTTTGTAAGTTCTGATCTTGGTGTTGATACTCCAAAATTTTCCAGGATCGCTCTAAAACGATATTGTAGTTTTGGCATCAATAAACCTTGTGATGCACTACTCTGGTCGTTTGCTAAAGGTACTGTAAATTTTGATAATGTTGATATTGCCATGTGTTTCTCCTATTTACCTAAAATTAGTTCCCTAATTTTGCAATTTCTCCTGTGTTTTTAATTCTCAACGGTATGTAAATAAACTCAACTGATTTAACTGGTTCAATTGCTATATCAACATACAACTCGTTTCTATCTATTCTAGTTGGAGTGTTGTTTGTTTCATCACAAACTACCAAGAAGTCAAATAATGCTCTTTGACCAACTAGTTCTAGTAAGAACGATTCAATTGCTTGTTTGATTTCGTTTCTAGTCAATTCATCGTTTGGTTCAAAGATGAACGGTTTTCCAATAGCATCTAATTGAGTTCTTAGATAAACTGCTAATCTAGAAACGTTAATTCTGTCAAGTGCCGAACTTGCAGATGTTTTAGTTAAGTTACCGAAGTTTACAATTCCTGCACCTGCAAAGAATGTAATTGGGTTAACTTTTACTGTGTGCATCGCATCTCTGACACTTTCAGTTAGTGAAACTGTGTTAAACTCACCAGTTGATGCTTTAATATATCCAACTGATGTTGCATTATCAACAATACCTCTTCTTGTACCTGCCGGAGCAAACCAAGGGAAAGCAATATTGTCGTTGTTCGCCAACACTCTCATAATCATATGTGATGGTGGAACAACAATATTCATTCCAGTATTGTCTGTTGCTAAACCTGATGGATAAAACACACCTAAGTGATCACTTGAACTTATTAGTCCGTCTTCACCGTTATCAGTTGCGCCTGCTGTGTTATTTGCCCAAGACTGAATTTCTGTTGCAGTAGATCCTAATCTCATTGGAGTATCACCTACAACAAATGATGTGTTGTTTCTGTCAGTGTTTAAGTTTATCATGTTACTAATCAATTCTGGATATCCAGGTGTTGCAATTACGTTGAATCCTCTTTGGTCTTCTCTAATTGCTTGGTTAGTATCAATCTCTGATTTTAATTGTTGTACAACAACTTTTCTTTGTGCTTTTCTTCCAAATACGCCTGAACCATCTGCGTTGTTGTTAGATTTAGTTACCCATCTGTCTGGGTAGTAACCTGCAACAGATTCATTGCTGAATCTTATGTTTCCTAATCCTGATGATCCTGAACTTGGATATTTTGTTGTTGTAATATAACTGTTTTTGTACTCTTTAACGTTGTATCCAGAACGTCTTGTGTTCCATAGTAATATACCATTTGGATAATTTGCTGGATCAGGTGCATCTGGATCTAAGAAGTTATCACTTAAAAGATCTTTAATTGAACTTCCTGTTCCTGCTCCAGTATTTCCTGATGCATTTCTTTCGTTTTGAGTATGATATCTTGCGTCTGCAAATACAACTCCGTCTTCTGTTGTTTGGTCTGTTTTGTCAACTAGTTCCCATGCCGCACCTGTTGTAGTTACTGCTACACTGTTAGATGTGTTAGATGAACTTATTGTTGCAGAAGTGTTGTATTTGTAAAGTTTTGGATAATTTTCTAAATCACTTGTATCAATCCATAAGTCTTTGTCAACTAGTGGAGTACCATCTGACTGAGTAGTTGGTGCTGTTGCACTAAATTGTGGACCATTTGGATCTGTTGTACTGTAAGCATTTGCGTATCCAATGAAAGTAGTTCCGTTGTGTACCATAATATCTGCTTCGTCAGTATTTGTATTGTACCATAATGCTCCGTCCGCCGGTTCATTAGATGGTGAATTAACTCCTGCTGTGTAACTTAATCTCTTCCAGTTAGAAGCCATTATGTCATTACCTACAGTTGAGTCTTCCGAATCACCTGTTGGTGTCACATACAAGTTGTCAATTAATGTTGTTGAATTTGCTGTGTAAGTTCCGTAAGCATGAGCAGTTGCGGTACTGAAACCAGCATCTGCTAATGGTGTTCCTGATGTTTCGTTCATTCTAAACTCACCACCAAGTTTGTGTTTGATTCTGATTGCACCTGCAAACTCACCTGAAGTAACTATGTCTGCTACTAGGTTAGTATGAGCACCACCACTTGATGGAGTGTTAAATGCAGTAACAAAGTCTTCTGAGTCTGCCGCAGTTGATCCATCTCCTGATTGTACAGTTATTGTTCTAGCACTGTCTAATGCTGATTGGTTCTTGATTGACTCTCTTACTGTGAAAGTTTCGTTGTGTGTGAAACTTGGATTTGTATTTTTAGAAATAATAACAGTTTCTCCACCTTCGTATCTAAACATTTGGAAGTCACCTAAGTTACCACTTGAGTTAGCACTGTCAACTGAACTTTCAGTTATGTTGAATTGTGTGTATAACGCACCAACTGATATACCTGTACCACCGTTTGTTGGATCGATGTTGTATATCGCCGCGTTGTGTGTTGCATACAATGGTGCTGACACAGTTGAAAATGTTCCTGATGCTGTGCTGTAAAGTTTAGCACTTATGTTCGCACCTGAATTTGCAGAAGTTGTTTTAAACCAAACTGATCCAGTTGGTCTATTGTCGTCTGCTGTTTTCCAAGTTGGTCTGCTAGTGTGAGCCGCTTGTAAGAATTGAGCACCTCTGTAAACACCTGAAGTAAATCCTAAATCTGCTAAAAGTGTTCCTGATACTGCTTCAACTCTAATTGAGTTACCACCTGCTATCGAACTGTCTCCAAGTCCAATACCACTGTGGAATAATTCTAGTTGTGATGTTGTTGCATTTACTGAAGCACTAACACCATCTATTCCTGCATTGTTAATGTCTGTTGCAGTTTGTGATAATGTTGTACTTGTAGTTGTTACAGTTATGCCATTTATTTTAATTGCATGGCCCGCCGTAACTGATGCTGATGCAGTTGATTTCAATACTGGATGTGATCTATGCCAAGCATTAGAACCTAATTGCACCCAAGTACCACTTGAATTTTTCAAGTAAATTTTGTTTGAAACGTGTGTTGTGTTGATCGCATAATCACCATTTACGCCAACTGAAGTTTTAGGTGCTCCTGTTGAAGTGTTACCTACTAGATCATTTACACTTGTAATCAATATTGGAGTTATAGTTGTAAATTTTTGATCTGTTTGTGACCATTCAAATATTCCATATTTGCTTGTTGCAAGGTCAAACCAATATGTTCCATTTGCTGGTGCTGAAGTTGGTGCTGATGCACTTCCTACTAATTCGCTCATGTCTACGTTTGCTCTTAAAACGTATGCTCTGTTGGCAATTCCTAAAAATGAATATGCCGATTGTAATCCCCATTCATTAAGTTCGTAACCATGAATTGGGTTTCCTGAAGCGTCTTTGTAAAACTTTGGATCTCCAAAAGTTTCTGTTAATTCTCTTTGTGATGTAAGCAAATATACTGTATTTGCAGTTGCTGATTGTGTACCAGCCGCAGTTCCGTTGCCAGAACCTTTTGTTTTATCTGTCTGTGATGCTACTATAAAAAGTGGAGTTGTACCCGCATCTGATGGTACATAAAAACTCTCGTTTACTACTGAAACTTCTACTCCTGGTGATGTTAAAGCCATTTACGTGTCTCCTTGCAAGTTTATACGTATTAACAAGTATATTTATAATTATTTTGCGTTTATACGACTTAATGTTCGTAATTTTGGTGCCTATATAGGCGACGTAAATACAGTTATGAATATAGGTACCAGACCATTATGTACACAATGTAAGGCAAAGCCACGTGCCTACGGCTATAAAAAAGGAACTAAAATTTATTGGCGTAGACTGTGTGATACCTGTATAAGGAAGCAGAAAAATAAGAAAATAGGTGGTGTAACACCTTTGCAAAGGTCTGGATACAAAAAATTGAAGAAGTGTGAAATGTGCGGATTTAAGGCGCAAAGTCCAGGTCAACTAGATGTGCTATTTGTTGACGGAAATTTAAGGAATACAACGTCTTCAAATTTGAAAACGGTTTGTGCTAACTGTCAAAGGTTGGGTAGTATCCGTAGACTTGGATGGCGGGTTGGTGATCTCGTTGCTGACGATTAAGTTATCAACATTTTCAAAAAGTTGTTCTTTTGTACCACTGTTTTCTATAACAAAATCAAAGTCGCTATTCAACCAATCCCATTCTGACCTATGAGCACCACGTTCTTGCATCTGTTTTTGTGTGGGTAATTCCCCTCTTTTTACACAGATAATTTTGCCGCCGTGTGCCCTGATTGTTTTAATTTCATTAATGAATCTTGTATCTGATATAACAGTATTTTGACCTTTATATCTTCCTATGCAACTGTCCACCCAAATTGCATCATACATTTGTCCACGCATTACTTCAGTACCAAAGTATTGTAATACCCAACGCGGAGTAATAGGTTTGCCAAATTTTTCACTCCAATATTTGTCTGGTTGTTCTCTCCAATGTCTGCTAGAAGACGTATTACCTTCCAACATTTCTCTATCCCAATTAAACATTGAACTTACTGCATCTTTTAAACTTTTTGCAAAACTATCACGTATAAAGCCATGTTTACTGACTAATCTTTCCGCAACTGTGTCTTTCCCAGAACCTATAAGTCCTACAATTCCTAATAGCATTACACTATTATACTATTTTTTTAAACGTTTTTCAATGACTTTTTTGGCTTCTTGGACAGCACCTAAAATACTTTTACGTATGTCTTTTTTCCTGTGTTTTAATGCCGCAATACTCATGTTTTCCAGATCGTTGACTATCTGTTCTAGTTCGTCTATATTGCATTCAGAGTATTTTTTATACCTATTATCCATCAACAATATTTAAAATGATTTGATTATGAATTAACCAATAACAAAACTATGTGGAGTGCCACCTTCTGCAAAATTGTTCACTTCTGCATCTAGTTTTTCCATCTCTTGCATACCTTGATTTTTAAGGTCTGCACCGTTCAATGATGTTCCGCCTTGTGGTCCAGCGATTGTGTTGAACTTAGATCTTGCTTCACCTAACATTACTTTTGAAACTGCTAGTGTGTAATCTCTGATCCATGGTTTTGCGTATATGTCTTTGAACAAAGTTATATCAGGTCTAAAATTGTCAGTGTGCATCAATACTGTTTCTATGTCGGATCTAGGTTTTTGTGTAATAGTTAATTTTTTAGTTGCAACGTCAAAATGAAATTGAATAAATGAACCAAATAACTTTCCTACTAATTCTTGGTATGAAGCAAACGCATAGTAAGTCGCAAGTCCACCAGTCGCACCTGCTCTCAAAAGATATGTGTTTGTATATGCTAAATTAAATGGTTCAAATAATGTTCCACCTTCGCCACCTTCTGTTCTAGATCCTACTGTACGTCTAAACAATTTTCTCACGTTAATTACTTCATCAGGCAAAATGTAAGTGTTCTGATTTTCCTGCAATTTCAAGAATCCATATGATTCTTCAACAGCATTTGAACTTCTTTGTCTATATCTGTTTATTGCTCTTTCCAGTGCTATTTCGTAGTGTTTAGGGTCTAATTCAACGTCAATCATGCCCTCACCGAGGTTAGTTTTAACGTATTCGAATATTTCTTGTTGACCTGTTTGTAGTTCTGACATACTCATATTTATGTGATGACCCGCATTCAATAAATATGTATGCTATGCCACGATTATCAATTTTTAAGCCGGAAAAGGGCAATGATTACAAGTTTTTTGATCGCAACATCAAAGAGATGTTTACGGTCGGAGGCACCGATTTACACCTACACAAATACCTAGGTCCATACGATCAAGGTGATACACAAAAAGATGGTGACGCTTCACCTACGCAACCAAATTATGCAGGTAGCAATATCAACGAAAGAACAATTCAAGATTTACTATTTTTAGAAAACAGAGATAGAAAATATGCATCTGATATCTATCAAATACGTGGTATCTATAATGTGCAAGATCAAGATTTTAACCTATCACAATTTGGTATGTTTTTGCAAAATGATACACTATTCTTAACAGTTCATTTAAATGATACAGTTGAAAGAATTGGCAGAAAACCAATGTCTGGTGATGTAATTGAATTGCCTCACATGAAAGAAGATTACAGTTTAGACGAAACTATACCAATTGCACTAAAAAGATTTTATGTTGTGGAAGATGTTAACAGAGCGGCAGAAGGATTTTCACAAACTTGGTGGCCTCACTTATTGAGATTAAAAATGAAATCATTAGTAGATTCACAAGAATACAGAGATATATTGGGCGACGCTACAACAACAGGATCTTTAGCAAGTTACATGAGTACGTTTAACAAAGAAAAAGAAATTAATGACAAAATTGTTGAACAAGCAGAATCAGATGCACCAAAATCTGGATTCAATTACAAACAATATTATGTACAACCAATCGACGAAAGAGGTAACATTAGAACAGACAACGTAAATTCAACAGATCCGGTCAGTGGTGATAAACCAATCAATGCAACAATTGACACACCGGCAAGTTCACATTATGGATTTTACTATGACGGTGATGGTGTTGCACCCAACGGAGAACCAGCAGGATTTGGCACGTCATTTCCTCAATCAAACGTTGAAAAAGGCGATTACTGGTTACGCACAGACTTTTTACCAACTAGATTATTTAGATATGATGGTACCAGATGGGTCAAGGTCGAGGACAATATAAGATTAACTACAACAAACAATGACAGTAGAAGCAACTTTAAAACAAGTTTTGTTAATAACACTGCATCAGACACAATTAACGGACTTACAGTGGAACAGAGACAGTCATTATCAAATGCATTGAAACCAAAGGCTGACGATTAATGTTACATTTTTACGAAGGACAAGTTAGAAAATTTTTAACTCAATTCATAAGAGTATTGAGTAATTTTTCTGTGGAAACAGGAAAACGTGCAGATGGACAAATTAATTTAAGATCGGTGCCTGTTATGTACGGGGATCTAACAAGACAAGTTGCAAACATAATAAGAAACAATTCAGAAAATGCATTACAATATGCACCAAGAATTGCTTGTTATGTTAGAGAATTAAACTACGATAGGGAAAGAATGCAAAATCCATATCATGTAGAAAAACAACATTTAAGACAAAGAGACAAAGATTCAGACGGAAATTACACTAATAAATTAGGTGCTGGGTACACAGTTGAAAAAGTTATGCCATCTCCTTTTAGGTTAAACGTAAGTGCAGACATTTACAGTTCAAATACAGATCAAAAATTACAAATTTTAGAACAAATTTTATATCTTTTCAATCCAGATTTTGAAATACAAAAAACAGACAACTACATCGATTGGACTAGTTTAAGTTATATTGAACTTACAGGTATACAATTCAGTTCAAGAACGATTCCTGTTGGTGTAGACAGTGAAATTGATGTAGCGTCATTAACTTTCAGTATGCCAATTTGGTTATCTCCACCAGTTAAAGTTAAAAAATTAGGTGTAGTAGAAAAAATTATAATGAGCATATACGACGACGAAGGAACAATTAACAAAGGATTAATAAGTGGCGATTTACTTTCAAAAAGTTTTATTACTCCAAACAATTTTGGATTATTAGTTACTGGAAACAAATTAAGATTGTTAGGTACAACAGGAGTGAACGTTAAATCAGGAGGAGATGGATTTTACACAGGTGCAAACGAACCATCGAATTATGATCCTTTCGACACATTCGGACCACCTGTAAACTGGAAACTACTATTGGATCAATACGGAAAAGTTACAAACGGTACTAGCCAGGTCAGATTGATGCAACCAAATGGCAATGAAATTGTAGGTACTATTTCTACCACAACACTTGATGACACAATTTTATTATTCAATATTGATTCGGATACTATTCCAGCAAACACACTTACGTCAGTTAAAAAAATAATTAATCCAACAACATTTGCGCCAGGTACACCTGCTTCGGGTGATAGATATTTGATTATCGACCAGTTAGGAGATTCAACTGCCACACAACAAAGCAGTACTTGGGGAAATATAGTTGCAAGTGTTGGAGATATTATTGAATATGACGGAAGCAAATGGGTGAAAAAGTTTGACGCATCACATCCAGACAGCACACAACATTATGTAACTAATTTAAACACAGGTATTCAGTACAGATTCAATGGTACTGAATGGGTAAAATCATACGAAGGAATATACACTGCTGGTAATTGGACCATTGTTGTAGATGGTGGTTATACTGGATATGATTCAGCAACTGATACTCCTTGATCTCAAATAAAATAATTGCTATAATAATATTATGAAACCAGATATAGTTTGTTCAGGTGCGTTATTTTACGCAACAAGCACAAAACGTTTTTTGTTATTGCAAAGAACTGACAAGAAAACTAAAGGTATGTGGGGTTTGGTAGGTGGCATGGCACATTACACTGAATCAGCATTTGAAGGTTTACAAAGAGAAATTGAAGAAGAAATTGGTACTACACCAAAATTTAAAAAAACTATTCCACTAGAAATGTTCACATCAAACGATCAAAAATTTTATTTTAACACTTATCTTATTGCAGTGGACGGCGAATTCATTCCAAAATTAAACAGAGAACATTCTGGATACTGCTGGTGTGCTTTTGAATGTTGGCCCAAAAATTTACACGCAGGTTTGAGAAATACTTTGAATAACAAAAGTATAAAAGGTAAGTTACAAACTATTTTAGATTTAATAGTTTAAATTTTTAATATACATTCAACTAATTTTTCTTTTGGATTATCATTTGTTTCTACTGCAACACCAATGAATTCTTTTCCTTGAATACTTGCGGTACCATCGCCGTAACCATAAATTTTACACCCTTTTAAAACAATTCCAATACATCTTACAGGTACTTTTCCACGTATTGCGTGTGCTTGACCGTTTGCGGATTTATTCATTAAGTAGGCAGGTTTATCACTTATTACTCCAATACAAACATTTCCTTCAGTCCATTCTGTAGTTTCTTTTTCACCACCTACCATCATTAGTGTTCCCACAGGATATTCTTTGTCATTTTCGTATTTCTCAGCCAAGTCAGCGTAGTGAGCCGATGTGGATACTGCGTGAACAGTATTTGCTCTTATATCTACTAGATTATTGGCATTAGGTTTTTCTGTTCCGGTTCTTGGTCTTCTAAATGCTGTGAAGGCTCCGCCACTGTTTCCGTAAGTTGTGGTGCCATCATCAGCAAATGATTCGTCCCATGCCCAAAGTAGAGCCTGTTCTGTAACTGTTGAGTCTTCACCCCTGCTAATCTGTATACCAGACACTGTTGGAGTTCCTGCATTTGATGATACATTCCTGTTTAATTCTATAATGTTATCTTCTACCGATAAAGTTGATGTGTTTAGAATTGTTGTGGTGCCATCAATAGTTAAGTTTCCTGTAACTCTCATTGTGTTTGCCGTCAATGTTGTGCCATCGAAAGTTAAATTACTTGATCCTGCTAATGACCCACTAGCATTATATTGTACTTGCGTTGTGGATCCACCAGCACCTGCTGTCACTGTGTCAAATGATAAAGCACCCGACCCGTCAGTTTGCAATACTTGATTTGCAGAACCGTCTGCTGTTGGAAGTGTGTAGGCACCGTTTATCTGTACCTTACCTGTACCTTGAGGGTCAAGATTTAAGTTTGCATTTGATCCCGGGGTACGTATTGTGTCTGTTAATATAGCGGAAGTAAATGTTTTAGAACCCGTAATAGTTTGATCATTTCCTTTCAACATCACTAGGTCAGTTGAGGCTCCTGCCGCACTTCTTAATAATTGTACCCTATATCCATTTACAGTTGTTGATCCTCCACTTGTACTTGCTGTGGAAAGTGTTACTGTTGAGCCGGCCAGTGCCGCTGTGAATGTTAGTTGGTCTGTGCCTTTAGTTGACACTTGTGGTCCTGCGGAAACATATGCGTCTGTACCGTCAGTCACTACAAATACTTCGCTTATAGATGCCGCACTTTCAGAAGAATTATTTCCAACAATTACATAGTGAGCACCATTAAATGAATCAGTACTGAATGTGTCAAAAGCAGTAGACGAACTTGATACAGAAACTTGTCCAACAGTTTTGGTGTTATCACTGGTTGCATCTGATTCTGCATCTCCTAGCAACACTCTGTACATTTTCACTGCTGTGTTTGGTTCATTACCTGATGCTCTTAGTCTTACGTTACCGCTATCGATGTCTGCTGATAAACTTAATAAACTATTACTTCCTGTGAAAGTATCATTGTAAATTGTGATAAATGCATCACTGCCGTTATGCACAACCAAACATTCTATATTTGTTAATTCTGTTTTGGAAGTGTTGTTTGCACTGATATAATATTTCGCTCCTCTGTATGTTGATGCAGACCAAGTATCTAAATTTTCTACAGCACTATCAACATCGGAGTTGATAACTGTTGCTGTGTTTCCTGAACTCGATGCAGAAGTGTTATCTCCAAGGCCAATCCTAAAGAATTTAACCGAGTTAACGTCTGAAGTACCTGTACCTCTCAATCTTACTGTTGTGCCTGACAGGTCTGCATCAAAAGCCAACTGCGTGTTAGATCCTGTTCTTATGATACCACTTGCTGAAACAAATGCATCTGTATTGTTATGCACCAAACTTACTGTTTGTGTTGCAAGTTCACCGTTAATCTCGTCTCTTGTGACCATTTGGTAAAATGCACTGTCAAAAGATCCTCTGTCAAAAGTGTCTACGTTTGTTGCGGTAGTTGAAATACTTGTTGCTTCGCCTGTTGTTGTGCCACTTGCTTCTGTTGTAGTTGCTGTCTTGGCAATGTTTACCCAACCTGTTGTGTCATATCTTTCATAGGTATCTGTTGACGTGTTATATCGAATCATCCCAGTTGCGGCACTGCTAGGTCGATTGCCTGTGGTACCTTTTGGCAATGTTAGTGCGCCTGGCTCTAGTTTTAAGTTATTGTGCGTAATATATAAATCGTCTGATGTTTGTTGAGATCCTCTGTAAATGTTTGAAGATTCCATCGCCAATCTAGCATAATACACAACATTGTTGGCTGGCGATCCCGCCATCCTTAATCTTGCTTTGCCTCCCGAAACATCTGCTGAGAATGTCGCCAAATCATTTCCACCAGTTTCGGTAGAAACTATTGTTTCAGAAATACTTGCACCTGTACCGGCACTATTCACAACAAGGTTTATCTCACTGTTTTGATATTCAGTATTATCACTGTTGCTGATATTGACAAAGTATCTTGCAGACTTGAATTTGAAAACATCAAACGAATCTACTGTTGTAACAGCCGAGTCTAAATCTCCAATTTTTCCATATGTAACATTGTCAAAGGTTCCAAGTATAGTTTTAGAACCTAGTCCTACTCTATACAATAAAGCAGTTGCAGTTGTGTTACTATCAGACAATGCTGATAATGTTACTGTTGCTCCTGATATCGCGGCACTAAACGTGTGTCTTATTCCGCTAGTGCTTGATACTTTTGCATAATCATTTAGGAAACAATCTGTACCATCATGAACCAAACTCATTTCTGATATTTGATATTCACCTGCTGTACTATCTTTTGTTAGTATAATATATTTTACGCCTTGATAATCTGTTTTTGTAAATTGATCTAATGTTGTTGCAGTAGAACCAATCGCTGTTGATGCCTTAATGATTTTTGTATTGGTTGCATCTTTTTGTTCGTTGTGGTCTCCAAGTGCAACTCTATGACATCTCAAATTCGTGTGTGTGGATACGTTTGTTACTGCTGAAAGTTGAACTTTATTGCTTGATATTGCCGCTGTAAAATCACATATCCTAGTTGAATCTTCATTGACATCGTATACTGATATGTAAGGTGTTGAATCATCGTGTATAATACTTACTTTTAGGTGACCAATCATGTTGAGGTCGGTATCTTCGATTTCGATATCGTATATTGCACCTCTAAATTCTGCAATATCAAATTCGTCAATAACTTTTGATGTTGTACCTAATTTGAAAAAATTAAATATTTTAGTTGCATGGTTATCGGTTCCTGTTCCGCCACCAGAGTCAGCGAACGATACGGTTCCTGCACCGTCTGTCATTAATACTTGCGTGTTGCTTCCGTCTGCTGTTGGAAGTGTGTAAGCACCGTTGACATTAATTGTTCCTGTTGTTTGAACTCCTGTAGAAATTGTTTTTAATTTTTGTGATCCGTAATGGAATAGTTTTACTTCACCTGTTGAACCATCTGCTATAATATAATCCGCTAAACCACCACTGCCGTCGTCGGATCCTATCACAACATCTTTGTTGTCAGCATAAGTTCTGATGTTTATATCACCAGTTGTTTCGTTAAAATTAAGATTAGTTCCAGTATGTTTGATGTTAGCATCTGCACCAGTACCAAATCTTAATTCAACACTATCGTTGAAAGTAACATTACCGGTTACTGTGGCTCCATTTATTGTTGGAGATGTTAATGTTTTGTTTGTTAATGTATCAGTAGTTGCCCTACCAACTAATGTGTCAGTAGACGTAGGTAACGTTATTGTGCCTGTGTTTTTGATTGTTCCAAACTGTGGTGTGTAATTGAAGTTTAATATACCAGTTCCTGTTGCTTCGTAGTTTGTAAATTCTTTTGAAATGGACATCCTAGCAACATAAATTTCATTATTTGCTGGTGATCCAGCCATTCTCAGCCTTGCTTTACCGCTGGATACATCTGCTGTGAAAGTTGCTAAATCAAAAGTACCTGTGCCTACACTGGTTTGTGATATTGTTGCATCACTTTTTGCAGAATTTACGTTTAAAGTTATTTCTGCATTTTGATACTGTGTGTTGTCACTGTTAGCAACTGATATAAAATATTTTGCAGAAACAAACCTGTACACATCAAAGTCGTCGATTGTTGCTACTGCCGAGTCAACATCCTTAATTTTTTTGTATGTTACGTTGTCGAATGTTCCAATTTTAGTTTTAGATCCTAAATCTATTCTGTATAATATTGCAGTGGCAGTTGTGCCCATTGTGGTTGTACCTGACAATGTTAGTGTGTCTGATGCAATCGCGGCACTGAAAGTCATGGGAGCAGTATCTCTTGAACTTACTGTTCCGTATGTGTTATGGAACACTGTTGTACCGTCGTGCACCAAACTCATTTCTTGAATTGAATAGTCGTCCTGTGTCGTGTCTTTGGTTAATATGATATATTTCGCAGATTGAATGTCTGTCTTTGTAAAATAATCTAGTGCTGTTGCTGTTGATCCTATTGTGCTTGTAGTCTTTATAATTTTTGAATTTGTGTTTGCAACGCTCTCATGATGATCACCTAGTGCAACTCTTTGCATTCTCAATGTAACGTTAGTAGATGTATTGTTTGCGGCTGATAATTGCAAATTATTTCCGGAGATCGCCGCTGTGAAGTCTACTATCCTAGTTGAATCTTCGTTGACATCGTATACCGATATGTAAGGTGTGGTACCGTCATGAACAACAGAAACTTTTAAGTGTCCTGTAAAACTATTTCCTATGTCTTCTATCGATACATCATAGATAGCACCTCTGTACTCTGTTAGGTCAAATTGATCTACTACTGTTGAACTTGTTGTAAGTTTATAGTAATTTATTTCTTTTACTGCTGTGTTAGTTCCACCACCACCGCCTGTTGAATCTGCGAATGATAATGTTCCTGATCCGTCTGTTGTTAAAACTTGACCGTTGTTACCGTCAGCACTTGGATAAGTTAAACTTGATGCTGTCAATGTCCCAGCAACTTCTAAACTTGTACTATTAAGTAATTGAAGTTTATCTGATTTTAATCTAGCAGTAATTGTTTGCGAGCCTGCTTTTATATTGGCAAATTCTAATATTCCATCCTCAGTGCCATCGCTGGCATCTTGGATTTTTGCAGTCATTTTTGCATACACAATAGATTGATCTGCATCATTTTCACCAACAAATTTTAGTTGTCCTAGATAATCAGCATCAGCCGGACTAGCACTTTGTCTATCCA
>Ga0160422_10000441_pt1 | contig 24889 bp, 19 predicted proteins | sample Fk160mmetaG_FD_108192 | JGI IMG/M metagenome (GOLD analysis project Ga0160422, IMG submission 108192) | Marine microbial communities from the Central Pacific Ocean - Fk160115 60m metaG | ecosystem: Environmental > Aquatic > Marine > Oceanic > Photic zone | place: The Central Pacific Ocean...
GGAACTCGGCGGGCAAGAAGCTCTGGGGAAGGAAATACCGCAAGGGATGGAAGCCGAAGGTTTAGGCCGTTGCGCTATCCCCGGTAGAAGTCGACCCAGCGAATTTGGATTTCCCTTACTTCCGGACCAAGGAGTGAAGAAGGTACGATCGCCTCGTAGTATCCTTTGTTCTTAAGCAAGTATTTGCCCTCCAGAAGATTGCCTTCCGGATCGAGCATGCGGACTTTCAGGTCGCTCCGTTGGATGGTCTTTTTGCTATTTGATACGCTGAATCCTTCCAAGCCTCTGAGGTGGAGGCGCACCAAGACCTTTTTCGGCCAATTGCCTTCTTTGAGCTTGATCGATCCCGACCCGATGCCGGAGCCGCTTTTTACGTCGAAGACGACGGAAGATTCCGCCACCTTTGCTTCGATGCTGTTGGGTGATCCGTGAGGTCCCTTCTTGCGGTACTCAAAATTGAACTTGGGCTTGAGGATAGGCTCGAAGAAGGATGGCTCGACCGGACCGTCTTTCGGTGTGGGGATCGGGGGCTTGGAGAAGAGCCCCGGCATGAGGATGGCCGCAAGGCAGAGAATGAAAAAGGTTGGAACGAGCCGGTTCATGAACGGTTCAGTTTTCGGGGTATCGAAGGGATGGTCAAGTCCCTCCTTTGACGGTTTCGGGGGAACCGAACGGAGCTCGCCTGGCTCTGGAATCAGATCCGGGGGCGCCTACAATCGCTTGACCAGCCACTTGTTCTCGTCGTATCACATTCCTTATGAAAGCCATGATTTTGATTTCCTTCTGTCTTTTCACCGGGACTTTTCTTTTTGCGGCCGAGGAGAAAAAGGAAAAAACCTACACCGAGCGGCTCAAGGAAAAGGTTCAGGCGGGCAAGGAGCTCTACGACAAAGGGGTCAAGGGGGCCAAGGAAAAATATTCCGAGACTTTCGAAGACGGCAAGGTCCTGACCGAGAAGTCCAAGGATTGGCTCCTCAAGGACATCGACAGCATCGGCGACTGGGAATACAAGGTCGTGACCTATGGCCCCAAGGACGCCAAGGTTCTGGAGACGGACCTTAACGAGCTGGGCAACGAGCGTTGGCAGTGTTTCTGGGTGGAAGCGAGCGGAAAGGAAAAGGTCTTTTACTTCAAGCGGACCAAGATGAGCTACGTCAGCAAGATCCCGGCCGGCGCCCTTCTCAGGATCCTGGCCGACTTTCAGAACAACTGAGAGGCTTCAGTCCTTCCCGGTTCCCCGGATGCAGATCAGTCGCTCGGCCGTGCGCAGGTAAAGGTCGCCGTTGGCCAAGGCGGGGGTGGACCGGCAAACTTGATTGAGATCCGTCACGCCCAGTTGCCGGAATTCGTCCCCGTCCGCAATCGCCACGACTTTCCCGAATGCCGAAACGCAGAAGATCGTGCTTCCCGCGCGAACGGGTGACCCGAAGAATGTATCCTTGACTCCCTCCACCCGGGCCTTCCAAACCTGTTCGCCCGTTTGCGGCCGGACGCAAGTGATGACTCCGTTGTCGGCCCACAGGTAGAGGCGGTTGCCCGACAGAAGGGGGGAGGGGATGTGGGGCATGGTTTCTTCCATTCTCCATACCTCACGGGCTTTCCCATCGGCGGATGCGGAGGCCGGCCGTATGGCCACCAGGTGCTTGTCGAGGGTGGTGAATCCACAGACCCCCAGAACGAGCTCCCCCGCAACGATTGGTGAGGATATGGCCCGCTCCGAGTGGGGCCGTCCGAAAACGGAGAGTTCCCAGAGCTTCCGGCCGGTGTTCGGTTCCAGGCTGGTGAATCCCAGCCACCAGTTGGTGAAGATCAGCTCGGGCTTGCCCTTGGGAGAAGTGAAGATGCAAGGGGTTGAATAGGTCAGGCGCTTGCTTGCCCGGGGAACCTTCCAACGAATTTCCCCAGTCGAGCAATCCAGGGCATAGTGGGCGCCCCCGCCCTTTTCCTGGTCGTTGGGCACGATGAGCAGATCCTCGAAGACGATGGGGGAAACGGCGAAGCCGTGCCCTCCCTTGACGCCCCCGAGATCCTTCTCCCAAAGGAGCTTGCCTGCATGGGAGTGGGCGCAGACCTTGAGCTCGGTGGAATGGCCCCAGACGGAGTAGACCTTTTTCGCGTCGAGGGCCGGGGTGCTGGAGGCGAAACTGTTGAAGCGGTGGGTCTTGTGGGTCTTGGAGGGGTAGGATCGAGTCCAGTTGACCTTGCCGGCGCGGGCATCGATGCAGATGACCTTGCGGGTCTTGCCCTTGTCCGCGGCCGAGTTAAGAAAGACCAAGTCGCCCCATACGGCGGGGGAGCCGTGTCCGTTTTCATCGAGGGCCACCTCCCATCGGAAGGATGACTTTTCCCAGGCCGGTGGAATGGAGAAATCGGCTCCGCCCGCCCCGTTGGGTCCGCGGAAACGGGGCCAGTTTTCCGAAGCGTGGGCCGATCCTGCGGTCAGGATGCAGACGAGGGCAGCAAGGAGGGCTTTCACCTAGAGCGCCTTGATCGAGACGTTGCGGAACCACACCACCTGGCCATGGTTCTGGAAGCCGATTCGTCCCTTTCCCGGAAGATCCTTGAGCGCGACCTTGAACTTGTTGACCGAGCCGTCGGGGTTCTTGCCCGCTTCCTTCCAGTCATTCAAGTTGATCTTGAAAGCAAGTTTCCCATTGAGATGAAAGGAAACCTCTGGCCCTTTGCAGAGGAGCCGGCTATGGTTCCATTGGCCAACGGGTTTGGAATAGTCACCCTTCGGCGCGACTCCGTCGTAAAAGGATGCGTTTAACCTCCTTGCCGGAAGAACCTTGTTCGCCTTTTTCTGGAAGCCCTCGTTGTCCATCAGCTGGATCTCGAAGCCCCCGTTGACCGGGTTGTTCTTGTCGGTGCGGTAAAAGATCCCGGAGTTTGCTCCCGGGGAGAGCTTGTACTCGAGGGAGAGCTCGAAGTCGGAAAATTCATCCTTGGTCCAGAGGTAGCCCATTCCGCGCAGTCGGGTCTTGCCGTTCTTGTCCTTGGTCTCCTGCATCCGGCAGACGACGGAACCGTCGGCCTCGATCTCCCATGCCCCCGGCGCGAACTCGAAGGCCTGCAGGGATTTTCCGTCGAAAAGGGCTCGCTCCTTGGCCCAGGCCCCGGGGATGAGGGCAAGGATGAGGGCAAGGATGAGGGGAAGTATGAACGTTCGAGTCATGGCGTTGGTTCTTCTTGGTTTTGTTTTTCCGGTTTCGGTTTTTGCCGGGCTTTCTCGACCAGGCGGAGGACCCGCGCGTATTCGGCTTCCGGGTCGTGGAAGAAGTCGATGCTCCAGACCCGGATCATCCGCCACCCCTTGGCCTTGAGGATCAGGGGGCGGCCCACGTCCCGGTCGCGGGCCCCCGGGGCGAGGTGGTAGGATGGACCGTCCAGCTCGATTCCGCAAAGAAATTCGTCCGGTTTGTCGGGGGATTTCACTCCGACGTCGACCTTCCATCCACTAATTCCCACCTGGGTCTCGACTTCGTAGCCGTCCGCGCGCAGGCGCTCGGAGAACCATTTTTCCGGGCCCGAGGCGACGGATGCCGAGTCGCGGGCCGCCCCTCCAGGTAATTCGCCGGAGTCCGCATAGGCAAGGTAGCGGCTCAAGACTTGCGGCCCCTCCTTTTCTAGCGTCAGGTCCGTCGGCTCGAGAGAGGTGCACAGCCGCAGGCGTTTCTTGGCTCGGGTGATCAGTACGTTGATCCTGTTTTCCCCCATGGGCTGGCTGATCGGTCCGAACCTCTGGTAGACTTTACCCTCGGAGTTCTTCCCGAAGACCGTGGCGATTAGGATGACGTCGCGCTCGTCCCCCTGAACGTTTTCCAAGTTCTTGATGAAGAAGTACTCGGGGGTGTTCTGCCACTGGTTGAGAAAATGGGTGACGATGGAGTTTCCGGCGGCTTTTTCCTCGAAAAGCTCCTCGATGCGGGTGGCTTGGCGGAGGTTCAGGACGGCCACCCCGAGGGAGCGTTTCGGGAAGGCCTCCATGTGCTCGAGGATCATCTCCACTACCTTTTCCGCCTCCACCGGGTTGGGGTTTCGGGAAGACCCGTCCTTGCCGCTCTCGTAAAGCCCGCCCGCCCGGACTAGGTCGACTCCAAGGGTCGGGTCTTCCCGGAGGTTGGGTATGGTGAGAAGCTCGTCGTCGTAAAACTCGTGGTTGGAAAAGGCGATCAGGTTCTCGTCCTCGGAGCGGTAGTGGTAGAGAAGGCGACGCTTGTAGGGAAGGGCCAAGCTGGCCCTCTCGAGGATCGACTCGTCCTTGTCCTCGTCCTCGGGTACGTCGAGGGTGGAGACCATGTAGCGGGTGGGTGGCATCTGCTGCTGGTCCCCCACGATGACGATTTGCTTGCTCCGGAGAAGCGAGCCGGCGGCCTCCTCGACCAGCATCTGGGATGCCTCGTCGATGATGAGCAGGTCGAAGCAATGATAGGGGGGCAGGAAGTCCGCGACCGACGAGGGGGTCATGAGGAAACAGTGGCAATACTCGTTGAGGGCTTCCCCGGCCCGGTGAAGGAGTTCCCGCACGGTGACCCGGGCCTTGGTCTTTGCCCCCACGTGGCGAAGCAGGGCGAGGCCGCGCTTTTCCCCGACCCTGCGGGCGTTTACGGAATGGACTTGCTTGGGATCCGGGGAGGTGGCGGCCAGCATGCGGCAGTAAAGAGACCTCATTTCCTCCTCCATGGCGCCGAGTTCCTTGCGCAGTCGCTCGATTTCGTCTCCCCTGAACTCAAGAAAATCCGGCTTTTCCTTACAGAGCTCACGACAAAGCTCGCGCAGCAATCGCTTGGCGAAGACCTCCTCGAGCGGATGGTCGAGCGTCAGGGCGGAGCGGAGAAAGTCATTGCAACGGAAGGTTGCGTCGAGCTCGGAAAGAGACTGGTTGAAGGCGGTCAGGTCGGGGAGCGAGCTCTTGTGGGCGAGCAAAAGTTTCAGTTTGTTCCTGAGATCCGGGGCGTTGATGGGCTCCTCGAGGATAGAATTCTCCGCCTGAAGGATTTCGGCGGCCTTGTTCAGGCGGTCGAGCAAGTCGCTCAGTCGTTCCCTCTCGGCGGTCAGGTCGGTCGCGCTTGAAGATTCCGCTCCCCCTTTCTCGAGCAGTCCGTTCAATTGCTCGCTTTGCTTGAGGGTCTCCTTGAGCTTGTCGACCATGGCCCGGAGCGTGGAGAAACTTACCTCGGGGTTTCGAACCCAGCTTCTGGCCTCGTTCCTGGCTCTTCGGAAGCTTGGCCAGATCCAGGCGGTTAGGAAATTGGCCCGCCAGAGCGTGGCGATGACCTGGCTGAGGCTCTCGGGACGGAGGTCCTCGTAATTCTTGAAGTCCTTCTCCAGTTCCGTTTCCATTTCGTCGAGCTTGATCCTGTTTTCCAAGAGATCCCCCTTGCGATTCAGTTCGGCTTTCAGGGCGTCCAGTTTCGTCTCCTCACCGCTCTCGGGAACGGGTTCCAGCACGGAGAGTCCCTCATGGATGCGTGCATCGAGTTCATCCAGCTCAAAGGGCGAGTAAGGCTTCGAACGCCGGAAAAACTTGAGCTTCCCTGGGATTTCCGGTCCAAGCTTGCGGGCAAGATCCTCGATGGGCCCACAGGCTTTTCGGGAGTCCTCCATGACGGTCTTCCCGACATGGGGCGGGGGAGAGAAGTCGTCCGTGAGGTGGTTGGGAACGTGGGAGAGCATGGAATGCTCGTTTACTGCCTCGTAGGCCGAATATAGATCCTCATCGTCCGATTCCGCGTCTTGGGTACCCAGTTTGCCGGACAGCAGGCTGGAATAGCGGTTGAGTTTTTTGATGCATGCGTCCCGTCGCTTGCGCAGGCGGTTGAATTCCCGCCGGATGGGTTTGTCGGCCGCTTCTTTGTTGATTCGAATCCCCACTTCCTCGAAAAGCTGGGAGCGCGAACAGTACTCGGAGTGAATGGCGAGGCATTTCGAGCCCAACCCGACCTTTCCCAGGCGATGACGGACCACTTCCAGGGCGGCCGTCTTCTGGGCGAGGAAAAGGACCTTCTTTCCTTGGTTGATGGCGCTTGCGATGAGGTTGACGATGGTCTGCGACTTTCCCGTTCCGGGCGGTCCCTCGATCACCAAGCTCGTTCCTTCGGCAACGTCGAGAACGGCCGAGTGTTGGGAGCTGTCCACGGGCAGGGCGAAGGCGGGCACCGTTTTCGTGTTCTTCTCGTCGTCGACGTCCCGCAGGGCGAGCCGCTCCTGGACGGTCTCGCCGCCGAGTACCCAGGAACCCATTCGGGCAATGCTTTCATCGGAGAAACGTTCCGGAAGCAGTTCCGATGGGGAGATGCCGGTCGACCTGAAGATGCCGATCGCCATCCTCCTGCGGAGGTTCCACTCGGGCCTTCCGTTCTTGGTCGCGTAGTCTTGGAACAGGTCGAGGTAGGCGTCTACGTCGAAGTTTTCCGAATCCTCTTCCATGGCTTCGGGAAGCCCGGGCGGTTCTTCCCCCGTGGCCTCCTTTAGGGCGTGGAACAGATCTTCGTTAAGCCGCAAGTCGGCCCCCATGTAGTTGATTTTTCCGGAGGTGGAACTAACGGATAAATTCAAGGGCAGGAGCAAAAGCGGGGAATTGAAATCATAGAAGTCCTTCATGTTCGGCTTTTGCCTCGTCCACTCGAGAAAGCCCGTGGCGAGGTAAAAGGTCATGAGACCCTTTTCCCTGAGATAGACCAGTCTGCGCTTCTCTATTCTGGATAGGGTGGCGGCAAAAACCTCCTCGGGAACGTCCGTCTGGACGAACCGGTCGAGGTGTTTGGGCTCGGGACTTCCTTCCCCCTTTGGCGTGCGGGGAAGGTCGACGGAATGGTTGGGCAGGATTTCCTCGATCGGAGGCAGGCCAAGAACCTCGCGGGTACGGTCCTTGAGGGCTCTTTCCTCTTCCTCGTCGAGGGAATCGAACTCGCGGCCCTCTTTCTCCCGGAGGTCGTTGAAGGCTTTCTCGAAGGCATCGGTCTTCTCGTCCTCGAGCATCTCCTCGACGTTGGGGTAGGGGGCCAGGCTCAGCGCCTTTCCCTCGAGTAGGTGATCGAGGAGGTACTGGGGAACCTCGTCCAGTACGTTGAAGGCATCCCCCCCGCCGGCCCCGGGGATACGCTTGCGGATACGCTGGTTGCCCGAGAGCCTAACCAGACGGAGGGAGAGGTCGCGCAGGTATTCCCGATGCTCGGATGGGTCCATTCCTCAATGCATGGGTCAATTCGACCCAAGTCAAGAAATTGCTCGGCATGACTTGACTTTTTCTTGCAAGTAAAGACACATTAAAGGCGTCGTGGGGTTTTCATCGGACCTAGCCTACAATCAAACAGGCGATTCCAATTCGGAGTCGGGCCTTCGCTGCGGCGTACCGCCGCGGTCAGCCGGTTGTCTCCTCCGAACGGGTGGCGTAATTATTCTGCAGACAAGTCAGCCGAATAATTACACGCCTCAACCAGCGGTTGGGCTGCTCACCCGTTCTTCGGACGTAGGTTTTGAAAACCCCGCGACGCTTAGTTTCCTTCGCCAACCATCCGCTCGAAGGCCAGGTGGCCCTTGAGCTCGCAAAAGGAATCGAACCCACCCCGGGCGAGGGCGCTCTCGATGCCCCTTGTCTCGATATCCCGCCGGATGGCCCGCAGTCGTCTTCTTTGGTTGCGGGGCAACCTCACTCCCTCGTTGACCACCAGGCCGGTTACCTTCTGGCACTGGTGTCTGCCCATGCGCTTGGTCTTTTCCCCGGCCAGGCGGTAGCCCGTCCGGCGGACTATTTGCTCGACCAGATCTTCGAATCCATCCGGTAACCCGTTTCCGGAAAAGGTCATGTCGTCCGCATACCTCGTGTAGGCAAGCCCATGATCGTAGGCGAGTTCACCAAACCCTTCATCCCCTTTGAAAAAGGCGAGGTTCGCGAGGTGCGGGCTGGTCGGGGCGCCTTGGGGAAGGGAGCCTTCACGACAGACCAACCGCAGGATGACTTCGAGAGCGTTCTTCTCGAGCGAGTAGTAGTTTCTCAATGCCCGCCCGACCTTTTCCTCGTCCGTTGTGGGAAAGAAATCCTTAAGATCGAAGGAGATCACCCAAGCCGAGCGGATGTGCGCTCGGGCATTCGTGACGATGGAAAGCCCCGGGTAGAAGCCATGGGCGGCGGGGTGGGGAGCGACCCCGTAAAGCAAGCGGTCGAGCAGCCGGCGCTGGACCAGCTTGAGAAAGGGCTTGGGGGCCTCGATCCAGCGGGGGCGCCTCCTGCGCGTCCGGAGAGGAAAGCGGTCATAGAGTCCCTCCGCCTCAACTGCCAATCGGGTCAACCTGCCCGCATCCATCCCGAGGAGGCGGGCCAACTCGGAGAGGCCCGTGGGGACGGCTTTTTTTGGATGCATGGCTTCTTGTTTTACCGTTGGTCGGCCGAAGGCAACGCGGGCTCCTCGGGCAAGGCAGTGATCTCCGCAATCCAGGAACCGGCTCCCCTTGCGACGAAGTACGAAATCGGTTCACCTTCAAGGGTGGTAGCCAGCCAAACGTGATTGACGTAGCTGTGATGGGAGACCACGGAATCCCGGGGAAGGGTGGTATAAAGTTCTTTCTTTCCCCTGAAGTCGACCCAGTAGAGTTTGATGGGGAAAGGCATGTTGTTGACGAAGTCGATCCGGGCACGGGTTCCGGGCTCGCCAAGGGAATTGGGGGTGCGGCCCGTTTGTTTGTCGACCCTTAACCCTTTTAAGGGATAAGAGGCCGTTTGCGCATCCACCGTCGCCAGCGGCCAATCTTCTTCCCAATGATCCGAATGTTTCTCGTCCGACTCGATCCACAGAAAGCTCAGCCAAAGTCCGCTAAGGACGGCTATAACGAGGAAACAGGAACATCCCGACATGCCATTCTTGGCTTTTTGGCCGCTCATGTTTGCGGATCTTGCCGATCTCATCCTTGAGGCTTGTTCTCCGGCAGGAGAATCAGGGGCATTGAGCCTGGCCAGGAATCCCTTGGATGCGGAGAAGGAAAAATGCTCGTTTCCTTCCGCCGGGATTCTTTCTCCGGTTATGGAATCCCGTCCAGTTCGAACGGTAATTCTTTCCCCGGTTTGCATGTTTCTGCCCGAGTTCTCCTTTTTATCCACGACTTGAAAGGTCCCCATCGTTCCACGGCGGGCCCAGTGAATCCTGCCGCCTCCTTCGCATAACTCGCGGATCGTTCGAAGAAGCCGGTTGAAGACCCGGTCCGACTGGGGCAGGGGCAATCCGCAGCGTTCCGAGATATATACGGATATCTTTCTGCGCCTGGACAGGCCGGCCTTGTCCCCCGACCATTGGTCCGCCCATTTGGAGGAATAGGTTCTCCGGTGGGCCTTGGCGGATGGGGATGCGGATGACTTGAAGGTCAGTTTTCTCAAGAATCGTCCCTTTTTCCACCGGAAGCGGAAACGGAAGGTCCCGAAGTGGGGGATGCCCAGAATCCAATGCCGCTTGTTGTTCGGTGCATAATGGTTGCGGACGTCCGCCAGGTACTCCCAAAATCCATCGACCACCCCCGACACTTCCTCGGGCGATCTGCTAGTTTCCCGGGCCAAGTCGGCGATGACCTCGGCGCTGGAGAAAACCTTCTTCCCCGATTCCAGCAGCCTCGATCCGGCGTGGGCCCGGGTGAGCTTGGGGTCCTCGAAAACGGCGAATTCCCCCGAGGTGGATTTTCCGGTTGCTTGGGTTTCCCGGCTTTGGGCTTGCTTGTCGGCCGCCTTGGCCGGTTCCTCCCGCGGGGAAGGCTCGGGCTGCGGATCCGAAGGTGGTTCCGGTTCGGGAGACGAAGCCTTGGGTTCGCGCTTTGGAAGATCGGGTTCGACTGCGGGGGCTTCCGCTTCGGCTTTGGATTCTGCGTGCTCGGGGCCGACTGGTGGCGCTTGCGGTTCGAGTTGTGGCGGAGACTCTTGCGGTTTCGTCTCCGTTGGGGGCTCCTTAGGCTCGTCGCCTTCCTCATCCTTGGAATAGGTCGGCGAGGAGTAGGTCAAGTCCTCGTAGTCGGGAGCTTCGGTCTTCTTGGGGTCTTCCTTCTGGGGATCCCCGGCGGTAATCTCGACGAATTCGGGAAAAACGGTGTTGCAACCCCTGCAAAAGGTGGTGCTCCTGGTAATTTCAGACCCACACGCCTTGCATTTTCCTACTTCGCTCACCAGATAAGTAAGTATTTTGAGAAAATAATCGAATCAAGGATATTTATTGGATCCATTAAAAAGCCTTAAGATGGGGGTATGAGATGCTCAGGGTCTCGAGTTGTAGTCGGGCGGCTTGATTCCAAGCAGGTGTTCCCTGAAGAAATCCTTCCGTCGACGGTCCCCGTAGCGACCTCCGTCCCCATGTCCTCCACCGGGGATGAGCACGAACTCGAAATCCTTCCCTTGCCTCACGAGCGCATCGACCAGGCGATAGGTCGATTCCGGTGGGACGTTCTTGTCCAGTTCCCCCACGATCAGCATGAGCTTTCCCTTCAATCGATGGGCGTTGTCGATATTGGAAGATTCCGAATAGTGGGGACCGACGGGATACCCCATCCACTGCTCGTTCCAGGATGCCTTGTCCATGCGGTTGTCGTGGCACCCACAGGATGAAACCGCTACCTTGTAGAACTCGGGGTGAAAGAGAAGAGCCCCGGTCGAGCTTTGCCCGCCGGCCGAGCCTCCGTATATTCCTACTCGGCTTATGTCGTACCATGGGTTCTTTTCGGCGAATGCCTCGTGCCAGAGGATGCGGTCCGGAAAGCCCGCATCCTTGAGGTTCTGCCAACAGACGTCGTGAAAGGCCTTGGAGCGGTTGGCCGTTCCCATGCCGTCGATCTTCACCACCACGAACCCCATGTCGGTCCAGGCCGAGAAGCGACGCCCCGGACTGAACTGTTTGGGTACGTAGGAGTCGTGCGGGCCGGCATACATACTTTCGAGCACGGGATATTTCTTTTTCGGATCGAAGTCGGCCGGTCGGCACACGATGCCCCAGATATCGGTCTTTCCATCTCTTCCCTTGGCCTTGAACACCTCGGGCGGTCTCCATCCTTCGGCTTCCAATTCGCCGACGTCCGCTTGCTCCAGTTTGCAAACCAGTGTGCCGTCGGATACCCGGCGCAGTTCGTGGACCGGGGGCAAGTCGACCCGGGAGTAGGTATCGAGGATGAACTTGCGGCTGGGCGAATAGTCGATTTTGTGCCAACCGTTCCCCTCCGTGAGGGCCGTCAAATCACTTCCGTCGAAATTGACCCGGTAGTAGTGCATGAGGTAGGGGTCCTGTCCTGCGTTCCGCCCCGAGGCCCGGAACCAAACCTGCCTCTTTTCCTCATCAATGCGGTCGACGTAGCGCACCACGAATTCTCCCTTGGTGATCGGGTTGGTGATCTTGCCGGTGGCAACGTCGACCAGGTAAAGGTGACGCCAGCCGTTCATTTCCGAGAGGTAGATGATTTCCGGGGTCTTGGTCAGCCAGTTGACGAGGGGAACCCCGAGGTCCTTCGGGTGTTCCGTCCAGATGAAGGTGTCGGAAGTTTCATCGATGACGTTGCGGTGCTTCCCGGTCAGGGCATCGAACTCGATCACCCGCAGCCTCTGGTGACCCCGGTCGATCTTGAGGTAGTGGAATTTCCGCCCGTCGGGAGACCATCGCAGCCGGGGCCAGCGGAAGTCGATCAGTCCCACGTCGGGTTTTTTCCGAAGTTTGGAGGAAAGCTCGAACCAGTTGAGCTCGAAGGTCATGAAAGGATCACCGGGCAGGGGATACTTCCTCGAATGAAGCTTGGCCGGGCCGCCGTCCTTGGGGGAGGATTCCACGAGGTGGACCTCGCTGACCTTGCCCGGCTTCACCCGGAAGGAAACCAAATGATTGGAATCCGGAGCCCAGTAGGCCTCTTTGTATGCATGGCCCTCTTTCCCGTCCTTGCTCAGTTGAATCTCGTCCCCATCCCCGGTTGGTTTTACGAACAGGTTATGATCGCGGGCGAAGACCGTCCATTTTCCATCCGGTGAGAGCTTCCGGCTCGGCCGGTAATGCCCGGGTTTTTCTTCGGTTTTCCTTTCCTCTGCGGGCTGGTCCTCGAATGCGGGAGGCTCGGCCTCCCTAAGTTGATGGGTTTTCCGGTTCCATTCGAAAGGCTTGCCCTTGGCTCGGAAGAAGGCTTTCCCTGCCGATGAGCCGAACTGCAGTCGGTCGATGGGGAGACGGTCCGACTGCACGCCCTTGAGGCCTTTTTCAATCAGGGCCTTGGCGAGCTTCTCCTGATCGAACGCGGGTTCCCGGGTACCTTTCTTCAAGTCGACCAGAACGTATTCGCGGGCTCCCTGGGCCAAGTCGTTGCGGTACCACATATGGGAGTCGTCGGGGGCCCAGTTCGGGTTGATGCGGCTCTTGTAGACCCTGCCTCCGAGAGCACTTGGTTGAAGCAGGCAGAATCCGGAAAGACACAGTGCGGGAAGGGCGATCCATCCCTGCATCGCGTTCTGGGATCTCCGCACTTGAGCCACCTCGACTTACTTTGGGGTGGTGGGTTTGCGGACCCTGGGCGGCAGGCGCTTGACTACGGAGTGGGGCGGATCCTCCGCAGGAACCTCAAGTTCCTTCCGGTGGAGAGCCAGCTGCCTGACCAGCCTCTTTTGTACCTTGGCCAATTCGGGTTGGCCGTAGACGCTCTTCATCTCGGAGGGGTCCGCTTTGAGGTCGAAGAGTTCCCACTGGTCTACGTCCTTCTCGTAGAAGTGGATCAGCTTGTAGTGACCGTCGGCCACCCCGTAGTGGCGGCGGACGTAGTGCCAGCCCGGGTACTCGTAGTAGTGGTAGTAAAAGCTCTTGCGCCAGTCCTTGGGGGTCTTGCCCTTGAGAACCGGAACGAGGGACCGTCCGTGCAGATCGTTGGGGGTTTCGATTCCCGCTACCTCGCAGAAGGTCCCGGCGAAGTCGATGGGTGAGACGATGTCCCCGTTGCGGCTGCCCGGCTTGACCACTCCCGGCCAACGCACGAGCATTGGCGTACGCAAGGATTCCTCGTACATCCAGCGTTTGTCGAACCAACCGTGTTCGCCTAAGTAAAAGCCCTGATCCGAGCAGTAGATCACGATGGTGTCCTTTTCCAGCCCGGCCTCCTTGAGGTAGCCGAGCATCCGTCCGATCCCGTCGTCCACCGAGGCGATACAGCGCAGATAATCCTTCACGTAGCGCTGATATTTCCAGCGAACTAGGTCCTTGCCCGACAGCTTGGCCTTTGCAAGGGCCTCGTTCTTCGGGTCGTAGGCGGCGTCCCACAGCTTCTTCTGCTCGGGGGTGAGGTTGCCCGGGGCCGTCAGCTTGAGGTCTCCCTTGGTCATGGTCTCGGCAATGGTCATGTCCTGCTGGTAGGAGGCCAGAGTCCGGCCCTTGTAGTCGTCGAAGAGGGTGGGCGGCTCGGGCAGGGTGACGTCGTCGTACTTGGTCAGGTACTTCGGGCCGGGCTGCCAGTTTCGGTGGGGTGCCTTGTGCTGGTACATCAGCATGAAGGGCTTGTCCTTGTCCCTCTTGTTCTTCATCCATGCCAGGGCGAGATCGGTGATGACGTCCGTCGTGTACCCCACGTGCTTGATGACCTTGTCGTGCTTGCCGTCCCCGTCCGCATCCAGCCGCATGGGGGGGTTGTAGTAGGGGCCTTGTCCGATGAGGACCTCCGAGTAGTCGTATCCTTGGGGGGACATGTGCGTGCCCAGGTGCCACTTGCCTACCACTGCGGTGGTGTAGCCTGCCTTGCGCAGAAGCTTGGGAAAGGTTTGCTGGGTCCCGTCGAACTTGTTTCCGTTGACCAGGAAGCCGTTGGCGTGGGAGTACTTGCCGGTCTGGATGGCGGCCCGCATGGGCCCGCAGATCGAGTTGGTCACGTAGCACTGCTCGAAGAGCATGCCGTCGCGGGCGAGGGAATCGATGTTCGGGGTGGGGCAGTGTTCCTTGAGCCAGGAGCCATAGGCTCCGACCGCCTGGTAGGCATGGTCGTCGGTAAAGATGAACAGGATGTTCGGGCGTTTTGCGACCACCGGGGAAAGGGCGCAAAGGGCGAGGGTCAACGAGGCGAATTTCATCCAGAAGACCCTACCGACTCCATTTCCTTGGTCAAGAGCGAGAATAGGTTCTTCCGATCTTTAACGCGCCGCCTTCTTTTCCTTGCGAAACGACGTTTCTGGTTTTTTTGTCGAATCAAGCATCCTCACAACCAGAACTTCCCATCCGATGAAGAAAACCCTAATTCCCGCCCTGCTTGCTTGCGCGGTTTTTTGCCTCAACGCAAAGGAGCAACCCCCCAACGTATTGTTCATTGCGGTGGACGACCTAAACGACTGGGTGAACTGCATGGGGGGGCGCAAAGGAGTCCATACCCCGAACCTCGACCGCTTGGCGGCTCGTGGCACCTTGTTCACCAACGCCCACTGCGCGGCTCCCTCCTGCAACCCCTCCCGGGTGGCGGTCATGACCGGGGTGGCTCCTTCCTCCTCGGGAGTCTACAACAACGGACAGGACTGGCGGCGCAGCCCGCGGTTGTCCGATGCCGTAACGCTTCCCGAGCATTTCCGGGCCAAGGGCTACCGGGCGATCGGAGGCGGGAAGATCTTTCACGCCCTGTCCTGGATCAACGACAGCTATGGCAAGCAGCAAAACGAGGCCAAGCTATGGGACGCCTATTGGCCATCCGCCACCAAGCCCATGCCCGATCCTCAGTGGCCCAAGGCGACCGAAGCCAAGCGGGCCTCCAATGGATACCTATATTCCAAACCCCTCGCCGTGGGCAAAGACAAGAAGGGCAGACCCCCCGCTTTCTTCGACTGGGGGCCGGACCATCAGGCCGAGTCGGGCACGGCCGATCACAAGGTGGTCGACTGGGCCGCCGGTGAACTCGCCAAGAAAAGCAAGCAACCTTTCTTTCACGCAGTGGGCATATTCCGTCCGCACATTCCCTGGTACGCCCCCGAGAAGTACTTCGAACTCTATCCCGAGAACGAGGTATTTCTGCCCAAGATCAAGAAGGACGACCTTGACGACGTGCCTCCCCGCGGACATGCGGGCATACGAAAGCAATGGCACAAATGGATGATCGAAAACGACGAGTGGGGCGGGGCCGTCCGCGGATACCTGGCATCCATCAGTTATGCGGATGCTCAAGTCGGACGTCTGCTCGATGCGCTCGACGAGAGCCCGCACGCCAAGAATACAATCATTACCCTTTGGTCCGACCATGGAATGCACATTGGCGAAAAGCAACAGTGGGAAAAATTCACCCTCTTCGAGGAATCCACCCGGGTGCCTTTTCTTATCGTCGCCCCCGGTGTTACCAAGGCCGGAAGTACCTGCGACCGCCCGGTCAGCCTGCTGGACCTCTATCCTACCCTCAACGAGCTATGCAAACTACCCAAGCGTGACGACTTGGACGGCGTAAGCCTGGTTCCGCTTCTTCGCGACCCCAAGGCAAAATGGGACCGCCCTGCCATCACCACCTGGGGAAAAGGGAACCATTCCGCGCGCGGTCAACGCTACCGTTACGTACTTCATCCAAACGGTACCGAACAACTTTACGACCACAAGACCGATCCCGATGAGTTCCACAACTTGGCCGACAGGCCCGAATTGAACCCGGTCAAGAAACGGCTCGCCAAATGGTTTCCCAAGACCAACGCCAAGCCCGTCTCCAATAAATAGAGTCCCGGGTTCCCCTGGGGTTCGAAGAGGCTCGAATGCCTATACCCTAGATTCTCTTGAGGTCCCGCAGAAAGGCCCGGTTTTCTTCCGCCTTTTCCTTTACCAGTCGGGCGACTTCGTCGGGTTCCCTGTACTCGTTCCAATCGAGGGTCAGGACGCGGGTGTAGTTGTCCATCTCGGAAGCGAAAAGCTCGTATCCCGCGTGAAGGTTGTTCATGTACTCGAGCGTAATTCCTCCTTCCTCGTCCCGTCCGCGCTCCCGGACCCGCTCCATCGAGACCTCGGGTTCGACCCGCAGGTAGATCAGGACGTCGGGGTAGACGAGGAAGCGCTTCATGACGTTGAAGTGCCCGACGTAGGTCTCGTAGTCGCGCTTGTCGATAAAGCCGGCCTCGTGGAGCAGTCGGGCGAAGATGGTGTCCTCGTAGATGGTCCGGTCCTGAACCGCCCCCTTCTCCTTGTTCCAGACGATGCGCTGGTGTTGCTCGAACCTGCGGAAGAGCAGGTGGATCTGCATCATCCCGCCCCATCGGCCCATGTCCGCATAGAAGTCGGCGAGGTAGGGGTTGTCCTCCACCGGTTCGTTGAAGGCTTCGTAGCCGAGGTGATCGGCGAGTCTTTGGCAAAGGGTGGTCTTTCCCGCCCCGATGATTCCGGCTATCCCAATGAACATGATTTCAGGAGGCTAAGGAGTGCTGGGCTTCGGTCAAGCTCGGGAAGCTCGGTTCAGGTCCCGCAAAAGGTCTGGAGGACTTTTTCTTCCGGTTTCGGGGGGGATTGATAGGGCGTGAGGTGATCGCCGTCCTCATAGGGCTTTCCCAAGGCTTCGAGCAGGTTGCGGAAAGGTTGCAGGTCTCCGTTCCCGGCTGCTTGAAGGCCTTCCTCGACCTTGTGGTTGCGGGGAATGACGGAGGGGTTGACGGAGTGCATGAGGGTAAGGGATGAGTCCAAGTCTTCTTCTCCTAGTCGAGCCTGCCATCGGGCCTGCCAGGCCCGGAAACTTTCGCTGGCGTAAAGTTCATCGTCGGGAAGTTCGGGCTTGCCGAGGTCACGGAAAGTGTTGGTGAAGTCGGCCTTGTTTTGATGCATCCAATCGAGCAGGTCGGTGATCAGGCTTTCATCCTCCTTGTTTGCCTCGGCGAGACCCAGCTTGTTTCCCATCATGGCGAGCCATTTGGCTTTGTAAACCTGTTCGAAGCCGTTCAGCTTCTCCTCGACCAATGGGACGGCTTCGTCCCTTGGCTGTTCGATCAGGGGGAGGAGGCTCTCGGCCAAACGGGCGAGGTTCCATTGGGCGATGAATGGCTGGTTGGCGTAGGCGTAGCGTCCCTTGTGATCGATCGAGCTGAAGACCGTGTCGGGGGCGAAGGCGTCCATGAAGGCGCAGGGCCCGTAATCGATGGTCTCCCCGGAGAGGGCCATGTTGTCGGTATTCATGACCCCGTGGATAAAGCCCACTCTCATCCAATGGGTGATCAGGTCGGCTTGTTGCTCGATGGCTGCCTCGAGCAGGGCGATAGGTTTGTTTTCCCTTTCCTCGATCGCGGGGAAGTGCCGGTCGATCAGGTAGTCGAGCAGGGCTTGGGTGATGGCCTTGTCCTCATGGAGGGAGGCGAACTCGAAGGTGCCCACCCGGATGTGCGAGCTTGCTATGCGGGTGAGGATTGCCCCGGGCAGTTCGCTTTCCCGGTAGACCGTTTCCCCGGTCGCGACTACCGCCAGGCTGCGCGTGGTGGGAATCCCGAGGGCATGCATGGCCTCGCTTACGACGTATTCCCGAAGCATCGGTCCGAGGGCGGCCCGGCCGTCTCCTCCCCGGGAATAAGGCGTTCTTCCCGAGCCCTTGAATTGCAAATCGAGGCGTCGGCCGGTCGGGGTAAGGTGTTCGCCCAAGACAAGGGCCCGCCCGTCCCCCAGCATCGTGAAGTTTCCGAATTGATGACCGGCATAGGCTTGGGCGATGGGATCGGCTCCGTCGGGTACGAGGTTTCCGGAAAGGAGCGTGGCGAGTTCCTTCCCGCTTAAGCCGGACAGGTCGAGGCCGATTTCTTCGGCCAGGATTTCATTGTAAAGCACGAGTTCCGGCTCGCGGACCGGGGTGGGGGAGAGCTTGGAGAAAAAGACCCCGGGCAATTCCGCAAAACTGTTTTCCAGCCGAGGAAAAGCCATGGAAGCGAGCTTTCTTTTCATCCTTTCCTTCTTGTGTGGGGTCTGCGTTTTCACAAGAAAAAACCTGTCGTTGATCAATCTTCTTTGAGGATCAAGCCATAGAATTGGAAATTCTTGCGTTGAAGCCGATGGAAAATCCCCTTTCCTTCGAAGTGCATGATGAAAATGAAACCAGCGAGGCTTTCGCTTCTTGCCTGTCTTCTTGCCTGTCTTGGGTGCACGAGTGGCGGAGACCAGCTTCTCCTCGCCGATTTTACGAGTGATGGCTGCAGCCTGTTTGTCGATGGGACCTTTGAGAAGCCCGAGCTATGGAAGGAATGCTGCCTCCTGCACGACATGGCCTACTGGAGGGGCGGGACCGAGGAGGAAAGGAAGTTGGCCGACTTGGCCTTCAAGGCCTGCGTGGAAAAAAAGACGGGTGATGCGGCCTTGGCCAACCTGATGTACGAGGCCGTTCGCGCGGGTGGAGCGCCTCATTTCCCAACTTGGTATCGTTGGGGATATGGATGGCCCATCGGGCGGGGGTACAAGGCCCTTACGCCCGAGGAGGAAAAGCTGGCCGACGAAAAGCTCGAGGCTTACCGAAACGGTACCGAAGAGGGGAATGAGGAATGAACTTCGGGAGACTTCTCCTTCATCTTCCCTTGCTTTTCGGCGGTGCCCTTTGTTCGGCTCCCCCGAGTTTCGAGATATCGAGCATTCCGGACGGCAAGTTCGCTCCCTTGCGCAAGGAAATTTCCCAATACGTCGACGTTTTCGGTATTCCCGTACTCGCCACGCCCCGGACTCCCCCCGAGAAAGTCAGGCATGCCGCCATCGTCCTGGCCGAGTACCTCGACAACGACGAGGATGGCGAACCCGACAACCCGAAGGTTCTGGCCACCATGGTCCGAAGAGATGCCTTTTTGTTCATGACCAGGGACGAGCGGAGCTTGGACCGTTTTGATTTCGAACTCTTCGTGGAGAACGACCTTCATTACGGGCAGGGCCAGTTCGGGACCGAGACCAATCCGGGGAATGGTGAGTTTGACGCCACCCTCGAGGAGGTCCTCCATCTCATCACTCACGAAGGATATGCCCATGCTTACCCGGACGTCTTCGGGGAACGTCCCGGGACGGTTTTGGCGGACTGCCTGGACCGGGCGAGAGGCGGGCGCTTCGCACGGGTTCCACGCCGCTACCCGGCGGAGGCCTGGTTCACCTACGACGACCGGACCTGCGACTACGGGTGCCAGTGCGCGGAGTATCTCTACTGGGCAATCACCTCGGTTCTGGGAGCTCAGGACAGCCCGAGGCGGATCCGCGATATTCGTCATGAGTGGAAACTCTACACGAGGGAGCTCGTGAAGAAGCGCGACCCTTGGATCTTCGCCCTCATCACCAACCCCAAGTACAAGCTCCCGGCCCGCTTGCCGGACGGCAAGTACCGCTGGAAGAAAACCCGCCCATGAAACCCCTGTCCTTCTGTCTCGCTTTCCTTGTCGCCTTTCCGGTTCTCGGGCACGAAGGTCCCGATCCCCTCGGCCACTGGATGGGCCGATCCGACCGGGTCAAGGAGGGCAAGCTCATGGCCCGGCTCGGACCCGACGGGGCCCTCTCCTTCAAGCCCAGGTTCATCAAGGACAAGTCGGGCGAGTCTCTTCTCTTCGAGGGAGCCAAGGCCAAGTGCCTGCTGGCCGCCGACTTCAAGACCGTCCTCAAGTCGCTTCCCAGGGAAGCCCTCACCATCTCGGCCTGGGTCAGCGTAAACACGCCTCGCGAATGGGGAGGCGTCTTGGGGGTGATTCAGGACAACGGGGATAGGGAAAAGGGATGGATTCTGGGCTATGACTCCTCCACCTTCTACTTCGGCCTGGCCACGGCCGGGGCCGACGACGGGGACGGGAAAATGACCTACCTGAAGGCCAAGACCAAGTATCGGCTGGGCAAGCTCTACCACCTCGCCGCTACCTACGACGGAGAGAAAACCAAGATCTACGTGAACGGCAAGGCGGAGGCCTCGACCACCGCCCAGAGCGGTGATCTTCTCTATCCGGAGGCCGCCCCCTACGTTCTGGGGGCGTATCAGGATAGCAACGAGTTTCACCCCCACCACGGGAGAATCCGCGAGCTCAACGTTTTCGGACAGGCGGCCAAGGCGGAATGGGTGGCCCGGGAATTCGCTCACAACGAGGCCCTCGCCACAGAGAAATGGAACGAGGTCGAGCCGTCCTTCGAGGTTCTGGTCGATCCCTACCTCCAGTTCGCCACCAAGACCTCCATGACCGTGATGTGGCACACCAGCCTGGAAGCCTCCTCGGTGGTGCGCTTCGGACCGACCAACGCCTGCCGGCAGACTGCCGAGGGCAAGGCCTCGGCCATTCACGAAGTCGTCCTCGAAGGGCTTGATCCGGAGACCCAGTACTTCTACCGGGTGGAGTCGAGGACTGCCGCCGGCACGGCCTACGTGAGCGAGCCCGCCACCTTCAAGACGGCGGTGGAGGAAAAGACCCCTTATGCCTTTGCGGTCATCAGCGATACCCAGGGCAACCCGAAGGTATCGGGCGAGTTGGCGAAACTGGCCTGGGGGCAGCGTCCGAGCTTCCTGCTTCATCCCGGGGACCTGGTCTCCACGGGCAAGAACCGGGACCACTGGCTGAAGCACTTCTTCCCCGGCATGCGCCCGCTGATCAATCACGTTCCCTTCTATCCGGTCCTCGGAAACCACGAGCAGAACGCCAAGCATTACTACGACTACGTATCCCTTCCCGACCCCGAGTACTACTACGCCTTCGACTTCGGCAACGCCCGCTTCTTCATGATCGATACGAACCAGAAGGTTGATCCCGCGTCCGTCCAGTTCAAGTGGCTGGAGAAGGAATTGTCCGCCTCCGACGCCAAGTGGAAATTCGTATGCCATCATCATCCCCCCTATTCCTCGGACGAGAACGATTACGGGGACCTATGGAAGAGCAACAAGGGCAGGCACGGCGACCTGCGGGCCCGGGAACTGGTCCCTCTCTACGAGAAGCACGGTGTGGACGTGGTCTGGAACGGGCACATTCATTCCTACGAGCGGACCTGGCGCGTACTCGGGGGCAAGGCGGTGGAATCGGGCGGTCCCTTTTATATGATTACGGGCGGTGGAGGAGGAGGACTGGAAACCCCGGCCCCGACGCGCCCCTTCTTCCAGAACAACGTCCGGCGCGGGCACCATTACGTCATGGTACACGTCAACGGAGGAACCCTTGAGCTGAAGGCCTTCACCCTCGACGACCGCCTCTTCGACTACCACAAGATCGAGAAATAGAAAGACGAGCATAGTTCATGAAGGAAGAATCAGGTTGCATTCCAGTCGGGTGAAGCGAGGGAGATGATCGAGGAAGAGGATAGTGAAGGCTCGGTAGTAGGATTGTTGGGCGGAATGGTTTTGGGGGGCGCCCTGACCTGGTTGTTCGGCGGAGGCAAACAGGAGGAGTTCCTTGAGGATGAAGTCGAATGGGATGATCTTGGTTCCTTGACCGGGGAGGAGAGGGAGTTTCTTTCCCAGCTCTGGCGCCTGGAATTTCAACTGGAGAAAGCGGTCAAGGAGGAGGAATGGGAACGGGCCGTGGTTCTGCTCAACGTGTTCGAGGGATGCTTGCGAAAGGCATGGACACGCTTCGTTCCCGGCAATGACGCCTTTATGCCAAGCCCAAAATACCTTCATGAAATCGAAGACCTGATCGGGCCTTCCTTGAAAAGGTTCGAATCGGCCATTAACCTTGACCCGTTCGCCAGGCTTTCGCCAAAGCGTAGGAGTGAATTGAACGGCAGGCAGCTTTCGATCGACCTGGACGAGTGGGAATTCGTCTTCAAGTAGATCCGTTTTTCCTCAAGGATCGGATCAGTCGACTTTCCGATCGATTGCGCGGAGAAGGGAGTGCTTCCCCTTCGCATCCTGCCCAAGTTCCCAGATCATAACTCCCCCCAGTCCTTCCTTGCGGACGTATTCGGCCTTTTTGCGGATGGTTGCGGGACCGTTGAAATGGTAACCGCCCGCAAGGTCGCTGTCCGGTGCAGGCTTGAAACGGCGGACGATATCCTCGTAGGTCATGGCCTTGTTCCCTGCGTTTCTCCCGTAGAAGGGCAACCCGACCACGAGCTTTTCCCTGGGCGCGATCTTCTTCCATCGAGAAAGGTCCCTCTTCATCCCCTCGAAGGATGCGTGAGGGGTTCCCTGATCGTAGGCCATGACGTGAACCGCGTCGACGAAGGGCAAGGTTTCGGGCTTGAGGTAGGTTCCCCAGCCCGCCACGGCCACCGTTAATTCAAAACCATGAGGATCGAATGCCTTTTTCAGGTCCACGATGAGCGTGTGGAAGTTCTTGATATCCGCCTTGGACTGGGGGTGCTCCCAGTCCAGATCCGCACCGTCGAGCTGGTGTTTTCTCAAGTAGGCGACCAGGTTTCGGGCGAAGGCAATCCGGGTTGAGGGCGCCGCCGCCATTTTAGGGAACCCTGCCGACTTTCCCCAGCCCCCCACGCAAAGGCGTACCTTCACCCCCTTGGGTTTGGCTAGGGTCGTCAGCTTTTTGAGGATAGCCGGTTTGGCGTCGGAGAAATCAATCGAACCATCCGCTCGAGGTTCCACGGAAAAGAAGATCACGTCGGAGAGAACCTCGTAGGGCAGGGCGTGGATGGTCCCGGCTCTGTAATGGGGGAGGTAGCCCGTAACCGTGCCTGCCGTCCCGATCAAGGGGAGGAGCAAAGCAAGGGCGCAAACGAACCGTGTCATTGGCATTGTATACCATTGGAAACTCCTTTGGGCAAGGACCGCGATGGTGGTTTGGACTGGTTCGGACCGATTGATTCGGGAAGCCCTTGGGGCGTAGGTCCGTCCGGGGGTAGTATGCCCGAATCAGCCAAACTCGGTCATCTTTGCGGACGGGTGCCCCTGTATCCGATCATGAAACCGATTAAGCAGAATCCACACACGGCGGTCAACATCCACCAGTAGTGATCCCATCCGGCACCGGTTGTTTCATTTACGAGAAAGCCATGAGCCCAGCCTACCAAGGCCGTTCCCGCCAGCCCGCCGATTCCGCTCGTCAGTAATGTAAGGAGGGCTTGGCTTTGGGTACGGATCCCCCGCTCGATTCTCCTGGCTAGAAAGACCTTCCCCGCCTCGAAGAAATAGGTCCAACAGATCCCGTGCAGAGCCACCCCAAGCAGGACGCTGGCAATGGAATCATCCGAAGCCCCCACGGCATAGAGCAAGTAGCGCAAGGTTCCGCAGCCCAGGGCGAGGACGAATATGGACTTGATGGTCCATCTTCGCAGCAGCCATCCCATCAGGAGCATGGCAACCACCTCGGTCAATTGCCCGACCGTCATTACGGCCGCAATTTGTTCGCAGCCCAGGAACCGTAGTTGCTGGGGCGTGTGCATGAAGTAGGCCGAAAGGGGGATGGAAAAAAGAAATGCGGTCCCAAAAAAAATCGCCGTGTCCCGTTGCTTGAACAAACGGAACGCTCTTAAGCCCAAGACGTCCAAGGCGTTCTTCGGGGGACCTCCCTGGGGGGGGCAATGGGGAAGCAAAAAGCAACAGGCGGCGGCGAGGATGCTGGCCGCGACCGAGAGCCATCCCACCGATGCAGACAGATCCATTGAAAGTATGCTGACCAGCCATCCGGCTCCCATCCATCCCAAACTTCCCCATACCCGGATTTTGCCGAAATCGCGTTCCGGGTGATCCGTGCTGCTCAGAGTGATGGTGGTCAACAAGGGCCAGGCGGGGGCCATGACCAGAGAATTCAATCCAAAGAAAAGGATGAAGAGAAGAGGTTGCTTCCCTTGTTCCAGAAGCACGAATGCGACTCCGGCAAGGATTGCCCCCGCCGCCACGATGATCGCGAGCAATTTTTCCGCCGCGATCACCTGGTCGGCCCGGGCGGAAAAAATCAAAGGAGAAATGATGGCCGACAAGGGAAGGACCATAAAGGTCAAGGTGACGTAGGAACCCCAACCTTGGGCATTGAGGACGTTCGCCAGGACCGGAACCCAAAATCCCAGAGCGGCGGCGAGCAGGAAAAAAGCCGGACAGAGCCAAAACCTCTCGCCTTTCTTTGGAATCAACGGGCTCACTCGGGTCATAAAAAAGAGGCTCCCCGGCGGGGAGCCTCTCTTGTTAAAATAGAAACAAGCTTATAAAGGACCGAATGAATTTACTTGGGTGTGTACTTGCCTTTGCAATTGCCGCAGCAAAAAGCAACGGTAACGACTTTCTTGAGGCCTTTGCCGCTGAACGGGCAGGCCTTGTTAACCGTATCGGGGTCTTTGCTGTCGGACTTCACTTTGGCGAGGGTGCCCTTTACGTCTTTGGCAACCTTCTTGGCGCAATTACCGCAACAAACGCCAATCCCAATCGTTTGATCAGCATTAACTGCTTTACCGCTGACGGGACATTTCTCGTTAACGGGAACTGCTTTCTTCGCGGCGAAGGCATAGGCTCCGAAGCCAAGAATGGCGGCAATAAAGATCGAAATGAGTTTTTTCATAATATTGGTCCTTTCGGTTGCAAGGGTGATTAAGTAACTTGCTAGGCATATTATCGTAAGTCGGGAACGCTTCTGCAAGCCAAATTCCACTTGGGCCTATCAAGTAGCCAGCCTACCGCGCTTTTCCCACTGAGTACAAACGCGACTGCGTACGCAGATACATGACGCCGTTGGCGACGGCCGGGGTAGCGAAAGTCTTTTCATCCAGTTCCATGCGGGCCAATACTTCGAACTTCTTACTCGCAGCGAGGACCACGACCTGACCGTACTTGCTTATGCAATACAAGCGCCCCTCGATCCAAATGGGGGAACTGTAGAACTCGCCTCCGACGCGTTCTCGCCAATGCTCTTTTCCAGTTGCCGCGTCGACGCAGGTGACGATGCCGCTGTCGGTCCATAGGTAGAGAAGGCCATCCTTGACTACGAAGCACGGAACCAAGGGCACGCTCTTTCTTATGTCGTAGACCAGTTCTCCCTTCCGGCTGCCGGGTTTCTCGGGACGGACCGCGACCAGGCGTTGGCCGGACAACCCCTTGCCGAAAC
>Ga0160422_10000442_pt1 | contig 24886 bp, 19 predicted proteins | sample Fk160mmetaG_FD_108192 | JGI IMG/M metagenome (GOLD analysis project Ga0160422, IMG submission 108192) | Marine microbial communities from the Central Pacific Ocean - Fk160115 60m metaG | ecosystem: Environmental > Aquatic > Marine > Oceanic > Photic zone | place: The Central Pacific Ocean...
CGCCGATCCCCAACAGGCCTGCGGCCACGCCCGTGAGAGCGCCCACGGTGGCCACCATGGGGAAGCGAACTTGATCGGTCGTCTCTTGCCCGCTGGATTGGTCGTTGGGGGGGCGAATGACCTTCACCAACGTATTGACCACTTCGGCGAGCATGAATACCCCAAACACCAACCCCAATTGCTTGGGATCCTCAAACTGGTTGCTCAGCCACACTCCGCACAGGATGAAGAGCACCGTGGTGGGGGCGAACCACTGCACCAGTTCCATGCGTACTCGACCGCCCTTGTGATGGCGCAGGGCCGCGGGGATGGCGACAAAGACGTTGACCAGCATCGCGGCCCCTTGGGCAAAGTGCTGATCGCGGCCGACCACGTGCACGATGATGGGAATCATGACCACCGAGCCTCCGATGCCCAAGAGCCCGCCCATGAGTCCAGCACCAAGGCCAGTGCCCACCAAGATGAGTTGGTCCACAAGATCCACGCGCGGAGCCTAGCCGACCCTCCGTAGAATCGCAGTTCTATGCTGCCGACGGCCTTTGACCATCCTTACCCATCCCGCCGCGAGCCCGTCTTTGGAGATTCGGTGGTGGCCACCAGCCAGCCGTTGGCGGCCCAAGCCGGCCTCGAGATGTTGGCCGAAGGCGGCAGCAGCATCGATGCGGCCATCGCCACCGCCGCGGCGTTGTCAGTCACCGAGCCCACCAGCAATGGTTTGGGGTCGGATGCTTTTTGTTTGCATTGGGACGCCAACTGCTTGCATGGCTTCAATGGTTCCGGACGTTCCCCGGCGGCGTTTGATGCCGAAGGCATTTTGGCCCGAGGCCAGATCGAGACCGTGGGATGGGAGCCGGTCACCACGCCCGGAGCAATCGATGCGTGGTTCACTTTGCACGAACGCTTTGGGAAGTTGCCGATGGCGCGATTGCTTGAGCCAGCCATCCGCATGGCCCAAGATGGATTTCGGGTCGCGCCCCAAACCGCGTACTACTGGGCCAAGTCGGCGGCGAAGTTCGGCCACCTCTCCGGTTGGACCAACACGTTCACTCGGGATGGTCGCACCCCAAAACCCGGCGAGCAAGTGCAAATGCCCGAACACGCACTCACGCTGAAGACTCTGGCGCGGGATGGCCGTGATGCGTTTTATCGCGGCGAACTGGCCGAGCGTTTGCACGATCACAGCGTGCGCGAAGGTGGTGCTTTGCGGGCTGAAGATCTGGCGAACCACTCCGGGATGTGGGTGGATCCCATATCGCTGACCTGTGGTGAGTTGACCTTCCACCAGATCCCGCCCAACGGCCAGGGCATCGCCATGCTTTTTGCATTGGGGATCTTGCGGGAATTGGATGCGTTGGCGCTCGACCCCGATGGGCTTGAAGGCGCTCACCTGGCGATCGAAGCCATGAAGCTTGGCTTTCGAGAAGCGCATCGCATGGTGGCCGATCCTGAACATGTGCCCGAAGCGCCCGAAGACGCTCTGCAGGATGAACGGATTCACGCCCTCGCCATGGAAGTGGATCCCAAGCGGGCCCAAGATTTCGACCACGGGGTACCCAAGCCTGGTGGCACGGTCCTGATGTGCGCGGCCGATGCTCGTGGCCGAGCCACCAGCTTCATTCAATCCAATTACATGGGCTTCGGTTCTGGCATCGTGGTGCCTGGGACAGGCATTGCCTTGCAGAACCGCGGGTGCGGGTTTGTCTGCATTCCCGATCATCCCAATGTGGCAGCACCCTCGAAGCGTCCGTACCACACGATCATTCCTGGCTTCGTCACCCGAGCAGGTTCAAGTGGCCCGGAACCGGTGATGGCTTTCGGCGTTATGGGGGGGATGATGCAGCCTCAGGGGCAACTGCAGGTGGGACTGCGGGTGATGCAGGGGGCCTCTCCTCAGGCCGCGCTTGACGCGCCGCGCTGGCGGGTGGAAGAAGGACTTTTAATTGCCGTGGAGCCCCAGTGCGACGCCACGTGGGTGTCTGGGCTGGAAGCTCTGGGGCACCGCATCGCGCGGGCCGACAAGAGCACGGTTTCGTTTGGCGGGGGGCAAGCCATCCTTCGTCATGAAGGTGGATGGTGCGGGGGCAGCGATCCCCGCCGAGATGGACAGGCGGTGGCTCGATGACGTTTCCGGAAGTGGTGTGTGTGTTGGGGATTGGTCGCAACTACCGCGACCATGCGGCCGAGCTGGGCAACGATGCGCCCGAGCGACCCATGGTGTTCGCCAAAGCACCCTTTCGCGTGACGGGGGAGGGCGACCCCATTGTGTTGCCCGCCTGTTGCGAAACCGAACAAGTGGATTACGAAGGAGAGCTGGCAGTCTTGTTGGGACGCGACGCCAAAGATGTCGCGGCCGAAGATGCCCTGTCGTACGTGGCTGGCTATGCCGCGGCGAACGACATCACCGCGCGCTGGTGGCAGAAGCATGGATCCGGGGGGCAGTTTGTTCGTGGCAAGAGTTTTGACTCTTTTTGTCCGATCGGTCCTTGGCGATCGGCAGAAGAGGTGCCCGATCCCCAAGCCCTGCGGATCGTGACCACGCTGAACGGCGACGTGGTGCAAGACGGTGCCACTGCAGACATGATCTTTTCGGTGCGAGACATCATTGCCCACCTCAGCCAGGACACCACGTTGCCCGCGGGCACGGTGCTCTTGACCGGCACGCCCTCAGGAGTGGGGGCCGGAAGAACACCGCCCCGCTTTTTGCGGGGCGGCGATTCGGTTGAGGTGTCGATTGCGGGCGTGGGCACGCTCCGCAATCCGGTGCAGGCTTAGCCTTCGGCCTCGTCCAGCTCTTCCTTACCCACAAAGCTCGACAGCCGTCGTTTGCGGACGGGGTGTTGGAGCTTTCGGATCGCTTTGGACTCCACCTGACGCACACGTTCACGGGTCACTTTGAAGATGCGGCCCACTTCTTCCAGCGTGTACGTGTAGCCATCACCCACGCCATACCGAAGCTTGAGGATCTCGCGCTCTCGGTAAGTCAGAGTCTTAAGGACTTCGGCAATGCGTTGACGCAGCATCTCGCTGGTCGCGGCATCGGCGGGGGAAGATTGACGCTCGTCCTCGATGAAGTCTCCAAACTGGGAGTCTTCGCTTTCGCCAACCGGACGGTCGAGCGAAATCGGGTGACGGGCAATTTTCATGACACGCCGAGTTTCGTCGACGCTCATGCTGGCGCGTTCGGCGACTTCTTCCACCGTTGGCTCCCGGCCATGCTCTTGCACCAAATGCTTCTGGATATTTCGAAGCTTGGACATGGTTTCGATCATGTGCACGGGCACCCGAATGGTTCGAGCGTGGTCGGCAATGGCACGGGTGATGGCCTGACGAATCCACCATGTGGCATAGGTCGAGAACTTGTAGCCCCGGCGGTATTCGTATTTATCGACCGCTCGCATCAAGCCGGTGTTGCCTTCTTGGATGATGTCCAAGAAGGGCAAGCCGCGGTTGCGGTATTTCTTGGCGATCGAGACCACCAAGCGGAGGTTGCCGCCCGACAGATCACGTTTGCCTTGCTCGTATTCATCGAAGACGGTGCGGATGATTCGGAGTCGGTCTCGGAGTTCTTGAGGGTTCTCGCCTAGGAGTTCAACGAGACCCGCCAATTCTTCTTGGCGGACCTCAATGTCTTCGGGGTCATAGCGTCCGGGATGCTTCTCGGCTCGAGCCAGTTCGCGCTCGATGCCCGCAATCTTCTTTTCGATGGCTTCGAGCTTGCGCATCAAGGGTTGGATGCGGGCGGTTCGCAAACAGCACTCTTCGATCAATGCCGCCATCTTGCGGCGACGCCGTTGAATGCGCTCCCGCAGCGATTTCGCTTTGGGGCCATCGGCGGGAAGATTGGGCAATTCATCAAGATCGGCGCTGTTGGCCTCGAGCATTGCTGAAACCGTGGCGACGTTTACGGGGATACGCGCGGCCACGATTTCTTTGGCGTTTTCAATCGCCGTCGAAATTCGCATGGTTCGGTCGAAGGGAAGACGTCCTTCGTGCACTTCTTGCAAGGTCTTGACCGCTTCGGTGACGGCGTAATCTGATTCCAACACCCGGTGCCGGAAGATCATCCGCGTGGATTCGATCTTCTTGGCCATGCGGATTTCTTCTTCACGAGTGAGCAACGGAATCGTGCCCATTTGGGTGAGGTACATTCGGATGGGATCGTCAATACGTCGTGACCCAGAGTCGGCAATGGCCTGTTCAATGGCCGCGACTTCTTGTTCGTCTAGTCCTTCAGTGATCGGTCGGCCGTCTTCCCCCAATTCCACCGCGGTGGAAGAGTCGGGTTCCTCCTGCATGAAGACCGGTTCAGAACCGGTGCGAGGGGGGTCACGTTTGAAGTGTAAATTGCACTGAAGCGGAGCGAGGTAGGTGTTCCGTTCTTCGCGTTCGACCGTGGGTTGATCAATAAATGTCACGCTGGCCCGGTCGAGGCGATCGAGCAGAAGATCCATCTCTTCGGCATCGAGCATTTCGTCGGGCAGACACGTGTTTATTTCCTCGTAGGAAATCCACCCGCGTGAGATGGAGGCATCGAACAAGGCTTGCATGGATGGGGAATAGCAATGAGAAGTGATCATCGGTGGTGGGCTCCGGTGATTCGAAAAAGAAAAGAAGTTGTGGTGGAGGGTTGGGTCATCCCATACGCCTCCGTTGTCGAATGGCATCCAATGCCGAAAAATCGCCGGCCGCAGCAGCTTTTTTGGATTCGGAATCGGCTCTTTGGTTGGCTTCGCGTTCGTTGACCATATGCAGATCCTCGATCGCTCGTTCCAAAAGAACATGAGAGTTTTCTTCGCTGCGCAGCAGGTGTTCGACCTGTGCTTGCCAGTGTCGCAAGGCGGTGTCGTCTTGACCTTGACTGCGAAGTTCATCGAGAACCATGGAACAACGTGGTCCCAAGTTCACCCCGAGCAACCGTTGCGCCAAGTCTCTTAGGGGCTCGGTTTGGAGCGTCAGACGGCGGGTACTTTCGGGCCAGGCCCGATCAGGCTCAGATTCGGCAAAAGCCACAAGGGCCAGCAAGACATTTTCTTCCGCACGTTTACGCCGTCGATCGGCGGGGGTGCTGGTCAAGCCGGAATGAGAATGCGTGACGGCTTCGGCTTGTTCGGGAGTCCTCTGCCCTCCTTCAAGCAGTTCGGGCGGGATGTCGAACACTTCAAACTCAGCACCATTGGGCCCCTCAACCATCTCAGCTTGGGTCCTGGACGTGTGGCTCACCGGGGAGACAGAACCTTGGGAGATCGAGTTGGCGCTCCCGAAGGGTTTGTCTTCACGCGTTGCTGCGGCCCGAGCCTGAGGCATCATGGATTTCACAGTGTCCGGTTCGGTCTCCAAGATGGATCCGATGCGGCGAAGCACAAAGTCTTGACGCAAGGCGGGCATGCTGTGGAAGCCAAGATTGGCCAACTCCAGCAGGAACCGCTCGGTTCGCCGGAACCGGTCGGCATCCCCATCGGCGCCGTCCGCATCCTTGGCAAACTCACTGAGCAGCCACTCCAAAGCATCCACCGCTCGGTCCAGTTGGGCCCGGAATGCTTCTGGCCCACCATCTCGCAGGACATCATCAGGATCTTGACCCTCGGGCAACACACAGATGGTGACATCGAGATTTTGCTTGAACGTGATCTCAACGGCTCGGCGCGCGGCTCGAACCCCTGCGGCATCGCCATCAAACAGGAGCAGCACCCGACTGGTGCGCTTCTCCAGCAAGCGTGCATGGTCGCTGGTCATGGCGGTGCCCAAAGTGGCCACCGCGTGATGGAAACCAAAGCGGTGGCAGGCGAGGGCGTCGGTGTACCCCTCGCAAACGATGGCGAGGTTCTCGGTTTCGATCGACTTGGCAGCGACGTCAAAGCCGTACAAGAGCTTCCCTTTGAAGAAAAGAGGATGTTCAGGTGAGTTGAGGTACTTGGGGTTGTCTTCGGGGTCGACAATGCGTCCCCCAAACGCGATCACGCGACCCTGTGCGTCCCGAATCGGGAACATCAGTCGATTCCGAAAAGTGTCGTAGGCTCCGTCACCTTGTTGTCGCACCTTGGCCAGGCCCATTTCTCGAAGCAAGTTGAGGGGGATGCCTCGGCCCATCAAATGGGGGACTAGATTTTCCCAGCCTTTGGGGGCGTAACCCAAGCCAAGTTCACGTTGGGACTTTTCGTCGTATCCACGCTCGACAAAGGTTGATCGAGCTTGATCTCCGGCGGGAGAAGCAAGGGCCGACACATAGAAATCTTGCGCGGCTTGCATGACATCAAGCATGGTTCGACGGTCGGGTCCCTCTTGACGCCGACCAGGTGTGGTGGGAACTTCAATGCCCACGACGTCGGCGCACTCTCGAACCGCTTCAACAAAAGACATCTTGTGGTATTCCATCAAGTACGTGAAGCAGTCTCCACTCGAACCACAGGCAAAGCATTTGTACCGCCACTCGCCATGCCGCTCATAGATGCCCAGAGAGGGCTTCGTGTCGTTGTGGAAAGGACAAATGCATTTGTATTCTCGGCCTTGAGGCTCCACGCGATGATCACGCCCGATGAGGTCGGGCAGGGACACGGCGTCACGGACGCGCTGGATGAAGTCTCGATCAAACAAAGTCGGGAAAGTTTTCGGAAGAAAACCAGATTTCAGAGGCGGTGCAGGCTCAAATAAAAACGCGTTGGGCGCGCGGAACAGAAATGACACTCGCCGGAGAATTGCCCGTGCTGGGCGGTGCGGTCCTTCGAAGGGGGTGGAGAAGGTCGGCCGCAAAGTGTTCCGGATTTATCAAATGTACGCTGTATTCCGGCTTGGGGTAGTCCACCCAGCACATTTGTTGGTTTTTTTCTTGACGAATCGTGGTTTAACGTTCTCAAGAGTTGGCACGCCGTTTGCATCCCTCTTTTTGGGGAAAAAGCCTTGTATCAAGTGCGTCTGCCATGCCGCAGCCTCCGACCGCAATAGACGTGAGGCAGACCTCCATTTGGAGGGCTTGACAAAATTGATGGGATGTTGTGGGCTTCAGGCCTCTTGGTTCAGCTTGCGGGTGTAGGTGTACTTCCGCTTGGAGGGCTTCACAATCCAGCCTTTTTTGATGCAGGTGGCCTTCACCTTGACCCGGCGTGGAACACCGTCGATAACTGCATTTACGGTCTGGAGGTTGGGACGAAAGGTCCGACGTGTGATGCCCGTGACTTTCGTACCGACACCGCCGAGATATTTGGCCTTACCTCGGGTTGTGATTGAATTTCCAACTCGGGTACGGGCACCGGTGAAATGGCAGACTCGTGGCATGGTGACACTCCAGAAAAAGCGAGTCGATGACTGTATCCGAATCAGCCGCATCCGGCAAGCCTCTGGCAGCCTATTTCTTCGATTCTCGGACCTCAGGCCGCATCGGCTTGGTCTTGGCGAAGATCGGCCAAGGCGATCTTTTCGGCTGCAATGGCTTCGGCGGTGACCACAAACCGGGCCCCCTCGCCAATTTCGGGGAGGTCGTAGAAAAGATCGGTCATGAATTCATCCATCACCGAGCGAAGTGCTCGTGCCCCGGTTTTGCGTTCCAACGCAACATCTGCCACCGCTTCCAGCGCGGCGTTCTCGAATTCCAAGGTAGCGCCATGCTTTGAGAACAAATACTGATACTGGCGAACGATGGCGTTTTTAGGCGCTGTGAGCACAGTGACCAGGTCATCTCGGCCCAGTTGGCGCAAGGGCACCAAGACCGGCAGTCGGCCAATCAGTTCAGGGATGAGGCCGAATTCGGTGATGTCATCCGCGGTCACGCGTTCCAAGAGGGAGCGTTCATCTCTGGTGGATTCGTCGCCTTCGTTCCCACTGAATCCGATGCGGGTCTTGCCTACGCGGCGGCGAATAATGTCTTCGAGACCAACAAAGGATCCTCCGCACACGAACAGAATGTTCGAAGTATCGATCTGGATGTAATTCTGTTCTGGGTGTTTGCGTCCACCTTGGGGGGGAACGTTGGCGGTGGTGCCTTCAAGCATTTTGAGCAATGCTTGTTGCACACCTTCACCGGAGACATCTCGTGTGATGGAGACGTTCTGGGTGGTCCGTCCAATTTTGTCAATTTCATCGATGTAGATGATGCCACGTTGTGCAGCTTCTACATCCCAGTCGGCGGCTTGCAGGAGCCGCAGCAGGAGGTTCTCGACATCTTCCCCGACGTAGCCCGCTTCGGTCAGCGTGGTGGCATCACCAATGGCAAAGGGCACATCGAGCATGCGGGCCAAAGATTTGGCGAGCAAGGTCTTCCCGGTACCGGTTGGACCCACCATCAGGACATTGGATTTCTCCAATTCCGGGGCTTCTGACTCGTCCAGTTCTGGACGCTCTGGTCCACCACCAATGCGGAGGTAGTGGGCGTGGACCGCCACCGCCAAGAACCGTTTGGCTTGGTCCTGCCCAATGACATAGCGGTCCAAGTGCTCGACAATTTCCTTGGGCGAGGGCAACGAAGACGGTGCGTTGTCCGACCGCGATGAACGTTGCTTTTCTTGTTGGAAGATGTTGCGGCAGAGGTCCACACATTGGGTGCAAATGAAAACGTCGCCCGGACCTTCCACCATGGGTCCCACTTCTCGGCTGTTCTTGTTGCAAAAAGAGCAGGTTGTTACTCGGCGCGGTCCTTCATCTCCACCTCCGCCCCCACCGTCGGAGAGGTCAGATGATCGCAGAAGCCAATGGAGAAGTGGGTTGGGCATTCAGGGGGGTCCTAGGAATCAGCCTTTTGGGGCGTGCGTATTGTAGTTCGCCAGCAAAGCATGGTTCTTATCCTCATGCCATCGGCGACTTTTCCTCTTCGGCTCAACTTGTTTCTGCGGATTCCTTGCACCACGGACACGGCTGCCCCACTGGACGGACTCCAGCGCACTCGGGACAGCGGGTGGTGACGACTTTTTCGGTGGATTCGTTTGTGCGGCCAAAGGCTCGGTTTGCTGCGGCACGGGCTATTTTTTGACGGGTTTCTGGATCCAGTCCGAGATTCGGATTGCTCAGCAGTTCTGACGAGCCATCGACAGCCTCATCGGGAGCTCGAAGCTTCCGCCTGATCCAAGTCAGAATCACCGCACCAACGATGGCCACTCCGGCCAAGATGGCCAGAGGCGTCAGCACATCGGCAGGATTGGTCTGGTTCAAGCCTTGTCAGCAGCAGTTCGTGCGTTCCACTCTTCTGCGCTGATGTCGGTGAGTTCGGCCTCGTCCACGATGCCATCGAGCACCTTCTGCTCCCGGACCTGCATGGCCAAGTTCTGCATTCCACCAGATTTCTCCAGTTCCCCTTTGACCTGTTCCGGTCGCATGCCTTGGGAGGCCGCCATTTGGTGGATCCGATTGTTCAATTCACCTTCGGTGACTTGGACTTCCTTGGACTCGGCCAAGCGAGCCAGCAAAAATGAGAGTTTGAGACGGCGGCGGGTCTCGTCGGTGGCGGCGTCACGGAGGTCAGCCAGTTGCCCTTCAATCTCGTCATTTGTGAGCGCTCCACGTTGGAGCAGATTCATCCTTTCCCGTTCGATCAGGCGAGTGGATTGCTGCTCGGTCAACCGTTCGGGAAGCTCAAAGTCAACAGATTCCGCCAACTGCTTGGCGGCCTGCTCACGCATGGCGTTCTGTTGTTCACCTTGCAAGCGGTCGTCGAGGGCTCGCCGAACTTCTTTGCGGAAGGTTTCTTCGTCGGGGAAGCCGTACCGCGGATAGACATCGCTGACTTCGGCGGATTCGATCCGCTGGATCTTGTGGACCGTGAGGCTGATCGTGAGTTTTTTGCCACGAATATGTTCAAGCTCGTGGTGTTCGGGGCCCACCGCATCAATGTTCAGCTCGGAGCCAATGCCTACGCCGTCGAGCATGCCGGCCAAGCCATCAATTCGCAGGCCGAGCACGTGTCCACGCCCGTCTTCCTTCTCAGCGTCGGGCACAATGATGTCAATGTTGTCGTGGGTAAAGAAGGGCTCTTCATCCCCTTCTTTGGTGGCGTGGCCATTGCCAAGCAGTCGGTCTCCAACTTTGACATCTTCAACGTCAAGCACGGTGCCTGCTTGGATGCATTGCCGTTCAATTTCCGCTTCGACATGTTCGTCGGTGACTTCCATAACGGGGCGATCAATCTTGAAGCCCTTGGTTTCGGGAAGTTCAAAATCTGGGATCACTTCGATCTCAAGCTCAAAACTGAAGTCCTCGCCTTCTTTGACTTCCAAGTCGGCCATGGAGCCCACGGGCATGGGATCACCCACAGGTCGCAACCCATGACCGCCAACCGCCTCTTGAAATCCTTCTTGGATGAGTCGATCGCGGGTTTCTTTGCGTAGTTCACCCCCGAAGCGTTTCTCCAACAACTTGGCTGGGGCGTGTCCCCGTCGGAAGCCAGGAATGGTGGCGTTGGCCGCCAGATCTCCCAAAGCATCTCCAAGGCGTGAAGACACCTTTTCGGCCGGAAGGGTAATTTTCACGTGCTTGCGGGCGGGGCCAGCATCTTCTACAGCAACAACAAAGTCGGATTCGGACATCTTGGGCGTACTCCGTTTTCCCGAAAGGGGAACCGGAGATGGTAGCGGGAGCCGGGGGGAAGGGGAACCAGTGACCTGAAGAACGCCGGTTCTGGGGCCCGCTTTGATCGATCAACGTTCAAAGAGCATGGTCGCGTAGCTCGGCATCGGCCAGAGTTCCGTTGGCATGGTGCTCTCTAAAGTGTCTGCAGTTTCTCGCACGGCTTCCATGGCAGGAATCAGCACATCCCGGCAGAAAGCGGCATGTTTGGCCGCATCGGCCAAGCTCTTGGCCTCCGCCGCATCCAGATCTTTCAAGCTGGCCCGGAAAGCATCCACCCCAGCGGCAAATTCCACCAGTTCGGCTGCGGCAGCGCCGTCGGCAAGGCCGGCGGCCGCGGTGGCGGCGGCGGTTTCTGCCAGGTCGGCTTGGTGCCGAAGCGCGGCCGGGAGAATTTCTCTTCGGCCAATGGACAGCATGGTGCGGGCTTCGATGCCCAACTGGGTGCCATAGGTTTCAAGGAGCACTTCCACCCGCAACTTCATTTCGTCGCGGCTCAAGACTCCGTATTTGGCAAACATCTTGAGGACTTCGGGCCGACGCAATGCCGGCAAAGCGTCGGCCGTGGTTCGCAGGTTTTCAAGACCGCGTTCCTCGGCCTCTTGGTGCCAAGGCTCGCCATAGCCGTCCCCGTCGAAGACAACGGCTTTGTGGTCTTTGACCAGTTTGGCCAGAACGGCACCAACCGTGGACTCCAATTTTTTCGGGGTGGGCTTGGCGCCGAGCTTCTTTTCGAGATCCGAAGCGATCTCGTCCAAAGATTGGGCCACGATGGTGTTCACGATGGTGTTGGGCCACGCGACGGGCTGGGTTGAGCCAACAGCCCGGAACTCAAACTTGTTGCCGGTGAAGGCAAACGGGGAGGTGCGGTTGCGGTCCCCGGCGTGTCGAGGAATGGTCGGCAAGGTGGACGCACCAAGTTCCAAGGTGCCACCCTTTTTCGTTCGTTTGGTTTTACCTGTTTCCAACTGCTCCAAAATATCGGAAAGCATTTCACCCATAAAAATGGACACGATGGCGGGGGGTGCCTCATTGGCACCCAAACGGTGGTCGTTTCCGGCGCTGGCCACCGAGGCGCGAAGCAGTGCTCCATGTTGGTGGACGGCCTTCATCACGGCACACAAGAACACCAAAAATTGCATGTTGGTGTGGGTGTCATCCTGCGGGTCAAGCAAGTTGACCCCAGTGTCGGTGCAGATGGCCCAGTTGTTGTGCTTTCCTGAACCGTTTACTCCAGCAAAAGGCTTTTCGTGCATCAGGCACACGAAGCCATGGTTTGGAGCGGTTGTACGCAGGACATGCATCGTCAGCATTTGGTGATCGACCGCAACATTGGCGTGTTCGAACATGGGGGCAATTTCGTACTGGCCAGGTGCAACTTCGTTGTGCCGGGTCATCGCCGGGATACCAAGCTCCATAAGTTGGAGTTCGACGTCATTCATGTATGCCAACACACGTTCGGGGATGGTGCCGAAGTAGTGGTCGTCGAGTTGGTGCCCTTTGGGGCTGTCGGCACCAAACAAGGTGCGACCGCACAGTCGCAAGTCCTCGCGTTCTTCAACAAACCGCTCGTCGACCAAGAAATACTCTTGTTCACTCCCCAATGTGGTGTGGACACGGCTGACACCTTCGTCGGTGCCGAAAATTTTCAAAATCCGCATGGCTTGCGCGCTGACGGCTTCGATGGAGCGGAGCAACGGGGTTTTGAGGTCGAGGGCTTCTCCGGTGTATGAGACGAAGACAGATGGAATGCAAAGGGTGCCGCCGCCGCCTCCAGGAAGAATAAAGGCAGGGCTGGTTGCGTCCCAAGCGGTGTAGCCCCGGGCTTCGAAGGTTTGCCGCGCCCCACCCGAAGGGAACGAAGAGGCATCGGGTTCACCAAAGGCCAGATTGTCTCCAGCAAAGCGTGTTCCGGCGGTACCGTCACCAAATGGATGAAGGAATGCGTCGTGCTTCTCTGCGGTTGATCCCGTCAGCGGGGTAAACCAGTGGCAGTAGTGGGTCGCCCCGTGCTCGAGCGCCCATTCTTTCATCGCCAAGGCCACAGCGTCGACAATGGAAGCGTCAAGCTTCTCTCCTTTGGCAATGGTCCGGGCCAGACTTTTGGCCACCGGGGGCGGCAAACGCTTGGCCATTTCGTCGGTGTTAAACGTCAGATGTCCAAAGAACGCTGAGGGGTCAATGCTGGTGGTTGGTTCGGTGGTCTGCGAGTGCATTTCATTCTCCTGCAAGTGCCCGCATCTTGATGCGCTTTGGCTTGGCGAGAGATACCACCTTCAAGATTTTTTGCAAAAGCACTGGGCCAGAGTGGCTAAATCATGTTGTTTTCACACACTGTATGTCGAGCCGTCATGATTTTCAGAAACCACAATGGACAAACTGTGTTATTTTGACACATGCTCGCATCACCGTGCTGGGTGGGCCAAGCCAGTCCGCAGTTCCTGCACGAATGCACCGGCGCAGGAGGCTGGAGTTGGCGTGTCCTGGAGCCGTCTTACCAGCGCAGAACCCACAATCGCGGCATCGGCATGCTTGGTGACGGCCTTCACTTGGCTGGGGGATCCGATGCCGAATCCGCAGGCGATCGGCAGCGTGGTCAACTTCCTCAACTCTGTGACACGGGCTTCGACTTCTGGTGCAGCTTTGCTTTCTCCAGTGATGCCGGCCCGGGCCAACAGGTACACGAAACCTCGGCATGAGTCGAGAATGCTCGCCAGACGTGATCCGGTGGTGGCGGGGCCAACCAGCAGTCCAAGGGCGAGGCCCCGCTCGTCACACAAGTTTGCAACATCAGGCGCTTGTTCGGGATCAAGATCGGGAAGGATGACGCCATCGAGTCCAGCGCTGACGGCTCGATCCAAGAACGAGGTTCTTCCCAGCCGATCTGTGATTGACACCGAGAGCATGGCCACCAAGCCAGCTTTGATGTGGGGCCGAACCGCACTGATGCCCTCCAATATTTTGCCCGGTGTGACTTGGTTTTCCAATGCTTCGTGCATGGCAGCTGCGATTACCGGGCCATCGGCAATGGGGTCGCTGAACGGAAATCCGACTTCAATGATGTCTGCTCCGGCAGCATCCATGGCTTTGAGCACACTGGGGAGGCTGTCGGGCGTCGGATGCCCCCCAACCACAAACGGCATCAACGCTCTGGTGTTCGCATGCCGATGCTGATCGAAGATCCGCGTGATTCTGTTGCTGGCGTGCTCGTTCACTTCGTCCCCTCAGGACCACCATCTTGGATGTACTTGTCTCGAATGGCCGCTTCCAGATCCACGTCATGAATGTTGGCGATTGTGGTCAACCAAGCAAAAACATCGGCGAATTCTTCGGCCAGATTGTCTTCATCTTTTTGCCCTCGTTCGGCATCAGCCAGAGCCGACGCCAACTCGCCAATTTCTTCGGCCAGCCACAAAAAAGTGCCCGGGACGCCTCGGGCAGAGTCTGAGGCGTGGTAGCGGTCTCGGATGAACTTTTGGAACTCGGCGATTTGCATGGCATGGCTCCGCGATGGGGTGGGGCAGAAAAGCGTCCGAGGCGGGGGTCGAACCCACAACCTCTGCCTTCGGAGGGCAGCGCTCTATCCAATTGAGCTACTCGGACTGGAACGTTCATCCTAGCGTTGCCCCCGGGGTGAAGGGGTTCTGTAACAGCGGGAGACCGCTAACATAGAGCACCCCATCGAGGATTCTTGGAATGCCCCAATTGACCATCAATGGCAAAGTGTGTGACTTCGAACAGGGGCAATCCATCCTCGAAGTGGCCTTGTCCAACGAAGAGGCCATCCCACACTACTGCTGGCACGAATCCCTTTCGGTGGTCGCCAACTGCCGAATTTGCCTCGGGGAAGTTTGGGCACCCAATCCACGGAACGAGGGCAAACTTGAAGCTTGGCCCAAGTTGGTCCCCACTTGCCAGACGCCGTGCAGTGAGGGCATGGTGGTGCACACCGATTCTCCCAAGGCCATTGGCAACCAAAAGTCCGTCATGGAATACCTGTTGATCAACCACCCGGTGGACTGTCCGGTGTGCGACCAAGCAGGCGAGTGTCACCTTCAGGATTACGCCTACCAGTACGGCCGAGCCGAGAGCCGTTTCCTCGAGGCCAAGATCAAAGCGCCCAAAAAGGACATCGGAGAGCATGTTCTCCTGTATTCCGACCGTTGCATCATGTGCACCCGCTGCGTTCGCTTCACTCAAGAAATCACAGGAACTGGAGAGTTGATTGTTGATGGTCGTGGGGCCACCGAGCAAATCGATGTGTTCCCGGGAATGGGACTCGACAATGAACTCAGCGCAAACGTGGTAGACCTGTGTCCTGTGGGTGCTTTGTTGGACAAAGACTTCTTGTTTAAGAAGCGGGTGTGGTTCTTGACGAAAACCCCTTCAATCGATGGCTTGACCGCCAGTGGCGACAACCTCACGATTGAGCATGCCGAGGGATCGGTTCATCGGTTCAAGCCGCGTCCCAATCCCGCAATCAATCGCTTTTGGATCACCGATGAAGTCCGCTACGGATGGAAGTTCGTGCATTCCGAGGATCGCATCAACATGCCATCGGTGGCCGGAATCGATCCTTGGGCCGACGAACAAGCCAATGAAGCGTGGATGACCGCGCTCACTGCTGCTGCCGAAACACTGCGAGGCAAGAAAGTGGGCGTGGTGTTGTCCCCAATGTTGCCTACCGAAGAAGCGTTCCGAATTGCCGAAGCGGCTGAGGCCCTTGGCCAAGAGATCGTCTTCGGTTTGGGACCAGTGCCTATGCATGGCGAGGACAAGACTTTCAAGGACGGGTTTGTGCTGCGGGCAGAAAAAGCCCCCAACGCTCGAGGTGTTCGCGCGGCGGTCGGCACGCTTGGCGACGTTCACGAGTGGGAGCAGTTCCTCAATGCCGTTGACGGTTGCGAAGCCCTCTTGGTCACTGGCAACTACCCCAGCGCGTGGTGCGAAGGGAATGCTTTGGCCAAACTCACCAGCAAACCCTTGGTTTGTATCGACACGCTTCACTCGCCTCTGACGCAGGCCGCCACGGTGGTTTTGCCGGGGGCCACGTGGATGGAGAAGTCGGGATGCTTCACCAACGCCGCTGGCATGGTGCAGGCCTTTGAACGTGCGATCGAGCCGGTGGATTTTGCCAAATGCGAAGGTTGGATTGCCGAGCAGTTGCTGGCCGAGTCTCATGGAACTACGGCTGAAGTTTTCCACGCATGTGCGATTCGGGAGCGTTTGTCCGATGTTGGACTATCACAATTTACCAACGTGGTCGTGCCCGAAGCACACCGCGCGGTCGAAAGTGACATGACCACGGTTGAGATCTGAGGGTTTGAGCCACGACAAAAACACCAATGGTCCTGATGCTGTCGTCTGGGCAGCTCTGTTGGGCCGTTGGCTGCAACATGTGCAGGCCCTGCGAAGTGATCCAGGTTCGGATCCTCGCGTTGTGGCCTCAAGCGCGCCGTGGCTCGACATTCAAGCGATTACATTTGCCCTCGCCGATCTCGATGGCCTCTCGCCAAGTGAAATTGCCCACGCGCGTGCCCAAGCCTCGTGGCGGGTGCGCGAACGGTCCAAGGAACTCGGGTCAATCTGGTCGGGGGAGCCGATGCCCGCCGGTTTGGTGGATGCAATGCATGCTGTGGAAGTTGCCTTGGAACGATCACAATTTGCCGGGGTGGTTGAGTTGGTTTGGGATGGAGATGGCTGGCTTGAGGTGCCGACTGTTGAACTCGATGTCCCGCAAGGGACCGTGGGCATGGCCCATCCAGGAACCTTGCTAGCTCCGGGAACGCCGTTGGCCTGGTGGGCCCAGTCAAAACCACCGTCTTGGCTGGAGGTCCTCCCCATTGACCAGTGCCAACGCACGCATCCGGGGGTGCCCCATCAGGTCTACCGGCAACTGAGTGATGAGGGCCGCTACGAATCCGACCATGTGCAGTCGGTCCTGGATGAGCCAGTGCCCGGCATGCCTTTGATCGTCCCAGTTTCGGAAGAGGGCAAGACTGCGGGACATTTTTTGATGGATGCCAATGATTGGGCCCAACGGCAACGGGATGCCGGGGTCCCCGGCTAAAAAAGTGAAGCTTCTCGTCCGGCGCGATACGGGCCGGCGGCTTCATTCCTTGGGGCAATGTGCAAGTTGGGCATCAGATGGGGCAAACGTTCACGCCACAGATTCTCGATGGCATGCGGGTGGTTGCATTCGGCCGAGAGGTGCAACAGCACAATGGCATTGGGGCTCCGATTGGTCGTGATCGCTTGTACTGCCGTCACGCATTGTTGGTTGGAGAGGTGGCCGTGGTTGCCAGCAATACGGTCAATCAAGAAAGCGGGTCGACCGGACGACGCGAGCAGATCGGGGCAGTGGTTGGATTCGATCGCCAGAACATCAGCCCCTTCGGCCAGATCCAAGAAGGGTTTGGGGACGTTGCCCAAATCAGTGGCCAACGCAAATTTCAGGTCTCGGTGTTCGACCACAAACGCGCAGCACACGTGCTCGTCGTGGGGTACCCGGACCGTTTGGAGTTTGGTTTCGGATGAGAGATCCAGGATGCCCTCGTGAAATCGCATCAGACTGCCGTGAATCCCGACTTGGCCTGCTTCTTTCTGTTGACCGCGTTCCAAAATGGTGGGCACTTGGTGGGCGGCAAGGGTTTTGGGAATGTTGAGATGGACGTGATCGCGATCGAAATGGGAGGGGAGGACACCAGTCAGGTCACCCCATCCAAGATGCAGTTCCGCCAAATGGCATGTGAGTCGCCGGGGGGAGATCCCAGCATCGAACAAGTACCGATCGACGCCGCCGTCGCTCCGGTCGAGTTCAAGCAGGCTCGCGTTGCCCGAAGAGCCGCTGGCAAAAGTATGGAAGGTGATCACAGCCGGGGAGCGTATCCTGCAATTTCATGGCCAACGACTGGACGCTGGAAACGATCGATTTGGGGCGGGTGCGGTACCGCGAGGCCGATGCCCTGCAACGCAAGCACCACGCGGAAGTGGTGGCCGGCAGGGATCAATCCCCAGCGCCCCAGCGACTGCTCTTGTTGGAGCATGATCCCGCGGTGATCACCGTGTCCAAGCGGGCGGGGGCGGACACCAACCTTTTGGCCTCACCCGAGCATTTGGCATCCATCGGGGTGGACCTGGAACGCACCGACCGCGGGGGGGATGTCACTTGGCACGGCCCCGGTCAACTGGTGGCCTGGCCGATCGTTGATCTCAATCGATTTGGTTTGGGCTTGCACGCGTGGATGCGTTTGATGGAGCAAGCGGTCATCGACACGCTGGCTGAGTTTGGGATCGAAGGCTTCCGTGACGATGAGGCCACCGGGGTGTGGGTCCAAGATGATCGAGACCCAAGAGGGGCCAAGATTTGTGCGATGGGGGTTCGGGTTTCCAAGTGGGTGACCCTGCATGGTCTCGCGCTCAATGTGCATCCCGACCTCAGCCAGTTTGGATTGATTGTGCCCTGCGGGTTGCTTGATCGACCGGTGGTCTCGATGCATGCTGCTGGGGTACAGGTTGAGGTAAATCAGGTCCAAGAGGTGCTCGAGCAGCAATTTTCACGACATCTTTTGAGCAGGGATCGTGAATGAACTGGTCAGCATGAACAAGCAGTTGCATGAGTCAAAAGCTTGCTGGGTACAAGGGTTGGGCCAGTTCGTTTGACCGATTTCACACCCAACCCTCAAGCCTCCCCTTTCCGGCTATAGTTGCGAACCGCTCTCAACTGCGTTGATTTCATGAAGGACAGTGTTATGAAAAGTGCTTTGATCTATGGCACATGTACGGGCAAAACAGAAGTCATTGCCGACAAGATTTTGGCCGCTTTCGATGGTGTGCTTGAGCTTGAAAAAGTTGATGTGGGTGATATCTCACCCGCTGACATCACCAAGTGGGATTTCCTGATTTGTGGGATTCCGACTTGGGACGTCGGTCAACTGGAGTATTGCTGGCAAGACATCTACGACGAAATGGATGATCTTGACTGCTCGAGCCTGAAGGTGGCCATGTTCGGTCTCGGTGATCAGTTTTCTTACGAAGACACCTATCAAGATGCCATGGGAATCTTGTACAAAAAGTTCATAGAACGCCAAGCGAAAGGCGGGATAGGCTTCATGCCAGCCGAAGGCCATGGTCATTCCGCTTCGGAAGCGCAATTTGGTGAAGAGTTCTGTGGCTTGGCAATCGATGACGACAACCAAGACGAGTTGACGGATGAGCGCATCGAAGCCTGGGTCGCCAAAGTGAAACAAGATCTCGGCCTGTGAAATAACAACTCACTGCCGTGTCTACCCTTGGTTGCGCATGAAGTCCGCCACATGGGCGAAGCGTGCGTCCAAAAAAGAACGGAGTTCTCCCTGAACGTCCAGCTGATCCATGGCGAAGGCCATGCAACTAAGCCACTGGTCGCGTTCGGATTCGCCAATCGCAAAAGGCATGTGTCGCATTCGTAGCCGGGGGTGTCCACGCCTTTGCATGAACAGTTGTGGCCCCCCGAGCCATCCACATAGGAACTCGAAGAGCTTCTGCCGGCTCTCGGTCAAGTCTTCAGGATGCATCCTGCGAATGGGGGCAACCGCGGGGTCTTGGTCCATACGGTCGTAGAACGCATCGGTTAGGGCCCTGACGCGGTCTTCTCCGCCCAGTGCTTCAAAGGGGGTTTGATTCAGTGGGTTTTCGGGGGCGGGTTGCACGCTTAGTCGCCTTGTTCAAGCACGGACAGGAACGCTTTTTGGGGAATGTTGACGGACCCCACGTTTTTCATGCGCTTCTTGCCCTCTTTTTGCTTTTCCAACAGCTTGCGCTTCCGTGTGATGTCGCCGCCGTAGCACTTTGCAGTCACGTTCTTTCGCATGGATTTGATGGTTTCGCGAGCAATGATTTTTCCACCGATGGCCGCTTGCAGTGGAATTTCAAACTGGTGCCGATCGATCTCTTTTTTGAGCTTGCTCAAGATGGCCCGGGTGCGGTATTCCGCGCCATCGCGGTGACAGATCAAGCTAAGAGCTTCGACCTCTTCGCCATTGACCAAGATTTGCACCTTGGAGAGTTTGTCGATCCGGTATTCCACCAACTCGTAATCCATGGTGCCGTAGCCATGAGTCACGCTTTTCAACTTGTCGTAGAAGTCGAAGATGATTTCGGCCAGTGGCATTTCGTAGTGGAGGATGGAGCGTTCTTCCGAAAGAATTTTTTGATCTCGGAAGATGCCACGACGGCTGTCGCACAGTTTGATTAAGTCGCCAATCGACTCGTTGGGACAGATGATTTCAAGTTTGACGATGGGTTCTCGGATGGCTTCCACGGCGTTGGCGTCGGGAAGGTCGGCGGGGTTGTGGATCTCCAGTTGGCTGCCATCTTTGAGGTCGACTTTGTACGTCACGGTGGGGGCGGTTTGGACGATCTCGATTTTGCCCTCGCGTTCCAAACGCTCCTGCACGATGTCCATGTGCAACATGCCCAGGAATCCGCAGCGGAAGCCAAATCCGAGCGCTTCGGAGTGCTGCATTTCAAAGGTAAACGATGAGTCGTTCAGGCTGAGCTTCTCGATGGCTTCCCGAAGTGATTCAAAATCGTTGCGGCCGCCATCGGTGGTGGCCGGGTAAAAGTCGCAGAACACCATTTGCTTGGGTTCTTCGTACCCCGGTAATGCTTCGGGGGCGGGGTTGGACTCCAAAGTGATGGTGTCGCCAATGCGGACATCACCCAAGGTTTTGATTTGGGCAACGATGTATCCCACATCTGAGTGATTCATCTCTTTCACTTTGACGGGGAAGGGGGTGTTGCGGCCCAGTTCGGTGACCGTGAAGCTGCGGCCGGTGCCCATCATGCGGATCTTGTCTCCAACTTTGAGGGAGCCGTCAAAGAGCCGGGTGTACACCACCACACCGCGGTAGTCGTCGTATACCGCATCAAAGATGAGGCCGCGGGTGTTCTGCACTTTCTCCACCCTGGGGTCGGGGAGTCGGTCGCAGATGGCATCCAAGAGTTCGGGAATGCCGACACCACTCTTGGCCGAGACCAAGATGCAGTCTTCGGCGGGCAGCCCGAACACATTCTCGATTTCCATGGCCACCCGGTCGGGATCGGCGGCGGGAAGATCAATTTTGTTGATGACCGGAATGAGTTCAAGGTCTTGTTCGACGGCGAGATAGGCGTTGGCCACGGTCTGGGCTTGAATTCCTTGGGTGGAGTCCACAACCAGCAACGCGCCTTCACACGCAGTCAACGCACGGGAAACTTCATAGGTGAAGTCCACGTGACCTGGGGTGTCGATGAAGTTCAACGTGTACGGCACATCATTTTTCATGTGCTGGACGCTGACCGCCGCGGCTTTGATCGTGATGCCGCGTTCACGTTCCAAATCCATCGAGTCGAGCATCTGGGCTTTGGCCTCACGATCAGAGACCGCGCGGGTGGCCTGCAGCAATCGATCGGCCAAGGTGCTCTTGCCGTGATCAATGTGGGCGACGATGGAAAAGTTGCGAACAGGCACAGTCCACCCATTCTAGGTTCGCCGACGGGATCCGCCTCAGCTTCGCCGCCAGAATCCGGGAGTAAGCAGGGCAATCAGGCCCATGATTTCCAGACGGCCCATGGCCATCAAAACGACCATGCCAGATTTCGAGATCGATCCGAAGCCCGAATAGTTCCCGGTGGGTCCGACTTCGCCCAACCCTGGTCCAATATTCGTCAATGTGCACAACACGGCGGTCGAACAGGTCTGAAAATCGCTGTGGTCCGACCCATACTCTGCGGTTTGCAACACGATCGTCCCCAAACCCAGCAACAGGATGTACATCAACAAGAACGCCAGCACCGCTTGGCGTTGGTTGGGTGAGGGGCGGCGGTGCCCCAAGCGAATGGTGTCGACCCGATTGGGACGGATCACGCGATGGACCTCGGACACCAGCAGTTGCACGGCAAAGACGATCCGATTGACTTTGATTCCGCCAGCAGTGGAGCCGCCGCAGCCGCCAATAGCGGCCAGTCCAAAGATCAAAGCCACCGTCAAATAAGGCCAAGCTGAGTAGTCCGACAGACAGAAGCCAGTACCAGTTTGCATGGCCACGGTCACGAACGTTCCGTGTCGGAGTGCGGCAAAAAATCCAGTGTGTTCGTTTCCAGCGGTGTCTTGCCAGACCGTAAGTGAAAGGGCCAATACCAAAGCAGTGAGCACGCTGCAGGTGATCTTGAGTCCAAGAAATGTCTTGGTTTCTAAATCTCGTAGCACGCCCAGCCGGCCCCGCAGGAGTTGGCCAAGAAGCGTGAAGTTCAGTCCCACCATGATCATGATCAGGATGGTCCACCATTCGATAAATGGGGTTCCGAAGGCAGCGATGGATGCGTCTTTGGTGCTGAATCCTCCCGTGGCCACCACGCTGAAGGCATGGTTCACGGCATCAAATGTTCCCATGCCGCCAAGCAGGTAGCCTCCAAGTGCTCCAGCAGTAATTAAGAGATACAACACGGTCAACTTTTTGGCGGCTTCACCTGCAGTAGGTCGGAGTCCGCGTTCGGAGATATCGGGGCCCGGTGTTTCCACTTGGAACAATCGCTGCCGCGCAGCGCCGACACTGGGGAGGATGACCAAGAACACCACCACGATTCCGATCCCACCGATCCAGTGGGTCATCGAACGCCACAACAGCAATGGGCGAGGCATGGTGTCCAGATCAGGAATGATGGTGGCGCCAGTGGTGGTGAGACCGCTCATGGATTCGAAGAGGCAATTCACGGGATGAAGCAACACGTGTTCATCAATTCCAGCCAAGCGTGGCCAAATCACGAATGGTGAAGCGGCAAAAAAGCAGGCCACGAACCAAGCCAAACCCACCAAGGCCAAGACTTCACGGTTGCGAAGATCCAATTCTCGCTCGCCTTGCTCATCGCGTGGACTTCCACCAACTTTCAGCCGCACCAGCCCCGCAATCCCAGCCGTCACCACTCCAGAGAGCAAAAGGGCCACCGAGGCATCTCGGCTGGATTTGGATTCCCAGAGAAGGGCATTGGATTCGGGAGACTTGCTCAAGAGCCAAACATCAAAAAATCCCCAGAGTGATGCGGCCATCATGGCCAAGGCCACCAAAGCGACCATGTGAGTCAGGGGCCGAAGTATCTGCTCGGGTCTCAAGCTGAGGATCCGCTCTCAATAAAGGTGGAAGGGATTTCATCTTCCAACTCGGAACGGCCAACCACCAAGAGTTGGTCGCCGGCCCCCAACGGTTCGTTGGACCGGGCAAAATCCCAAACATTGTCTCGGCAACGGGCCAACACAATGAACCGACCGGAAAGACCTGCGGACGTCAGTTTAACGCCGGACAAAGGTGAACCTTGCGGCAGGCGAATCCGCCATCCAGAAATGCCCTCCATAAATTTCCCAGGAATGCGGCTCACATTGTCTTGATTGAGCAGCTCTTGAATTTCTCGCGCGGCCACAGTTCGGGGCACCAGCACTTTGGTGATACCCAGTGCTTTGCCAAGGTGTTCAAAGTTTGCCGATTTTACCACTGCCACGGTGTTGGGGACCCCGCGGGAGTGTGCGGTTGAGCTGGCCAAGAGGTTGTGCTCATCACTTTCGGTCAACGAGACGAAAGCATCTGCTTTGTCGATTTCGGCTTCGTCAAAAACGGCCCGATCGGTGGGGTCGGCTTGTTCAACATCGATGTGATCGAAGGCGTCGGCCATGGCGTGGGCGGCTTTGGGGTCGGGATCAAACACGGTGATGTGCCATGGTGTTTTTTCCAGGGCTTCGCACAATCGGCGTGCCATGTGGCTGGAACCACCGATGACCAATCGTTTCGCGCGGGCCCGTTCGCCTTCGATGGCGCGGCGGGCCGACTCAAACGTGTCGGTGGGACCAGCCAAGAGGATTTTGTCACCCGGCTTCAATTCGGTGCCGGGACCAGGGAAAATCGAATCTCCAGCTCGACGAAGCGCGACCACCCGAGCGTTGCCGGGCAGTTCAAGGTCTCTCAACTTTTGTCCCACGGTGGCGGTGTTTGAAAGTTCGATCGATTGCACCGAGACCACGCCACCGGTTCCTTGCTCCAGTCGCACCGCTCCTGGATTGCGGAGCTGACCAACGATTGATCGGACGGTGACTTCTTCAGGGCACAGCAAGTGGGTGGCTTGAAAGATGGATCGAATGTCGGACGCTTCACGCATGAAGCGTTCGTCGTGGATGCGAACGATGGTCCGCAGGGGTGGTCGATTCGGTCCGCCTTGTTTGCGGTGCATGGTGCTCGCCAAGTCTGAAGCGATCAGGTTGGCTTCATCCCGCGCGGTGGCGGCAACCAAAAGATCGAAGTCTTTGATCCGAAGTTCTTCATAAGAACTAGGAAGCGTGCACGAACCAACGAAGTAGGAGACATCAAACTGGTTGGCCAGATTTTCCAATCGGTTTCGATCGGTATCCAAAACGGCCAGCTCGTGCTCGCCGAGTCGTAGGAGTCGTTCTACGGCATGCCAGCCGACATCCCCGGCTCCGCATACAAGAATCTTCATCTCGAACCTCCCGAGTGAGGCGTCAACTTACTCAATCTGCGCGTTCTACGAGCATCGAGACCGCGTTACCTCCGCCCAGGCAAAGACTGGCGATGCCACGCCTACCACCGGTTCTGATCAATCCGTGAACCAAGGTGACCAGGACACGGGCCCCAGAAGCGCCAATGGGGTGCCCCAAGGCGATGCCGCCCCCTGAGATGTTGAGCTTCTCATCCGGGATACCCAATGCCCGTTGATTCATCAGCACTTGGGCCGCGAAGGCTTCATTGATTTCAAAAAGATCAATGTCATCCACCGAGAGGTCGTGCCGGTCAAGCAAGGCGGCCACACCTGCCGCGGGGGCGGTGAAAATTGCTTCGGGTGAGACCCCGGCCGTGCCGTGGCCCACGATCCTGGCCAGTGGCTTCACGCCCAGTTCTGCGGCTGCCTCTGTGGAAGCCACCACAAGGGCGGCTGCGCCATCGCTGATTTGACTGGCGTTGCCAGCGGTGACCGAGCCTTCAGGATCAAAAGCCGGACGAAGTTTGGCGAGGCCTTCGGCCGACGAATCGGCCCGCACGCCTTCGTCCGCCCCAACTCCACCTTCGGGTCCTGGAACTTTTCGGTTCCCCACTTCCGCACCAGTAAAGATCCGCGTTTCGGCGTCGAAATGACCGGCCGCCGCGGCCGCTGCGGCTTTTTGGTGAGACCGTGCTGCGAAGGCGTCTTGATCTTCGCGTGAAATGTTGTGTTCGTTGCTGAGCCATTCGGCAGCATTGCCCATGGCCCAGCCTTTGAACGCGCAGGTCAGTCCATCGGCTTGCATGTGGTCCGCAAACGTGGCCGGGCCAAATTTAGC
>Ga0160422_10000443_pt1 | contig 24870 bp, 50 predicted proteins | sample Fk160mmetaG_FD_108192 | JGI IMG/M metagenome (GOLD analysis project Ga0160422, IMG submission 108192) | Marine microbial communities from the Central Pacific Ocean - Fk160115 60m metaG | ecosystem: Environmental > Aquatic > Marine > Oceanic > Photic zone | place: The Central Pacific Ocean...
AGGCAATATTCGGCTGGATCCTCTGGATGATCCTTATTCAAATTCCAAGCGATATCAGCCTCGACCAAAAGAATCATCATGTCCTCAGTCAATTCTTTTCCTGAAAGAGGCAAATCACTAAAGCTAGTTTCAGTGAATCCCTCCAAGACACTTCCATCATAAGAAGGGTTAGCTTCTAATTCATACCAGCCCTCTTTGTTTTTTAGGGGCTTGATGTGCCAATCTACTCCGTAATCATGCCATCTCAAATGATCGTCCACAAAACATCTAATAACTTTGTGAACGATCTCAAAGCCGTACTTTGGCTTAAACATAAAATGCGAAAGACTCATTTCTTACCTTACCCAAGTGCTTATCGTTTTGCAGTAAACTTTTCCGTCTGCGTCTTGATGACAAACTTTCTTGTAGTGAATTTTAGGAGGTGTATAGCCAACCGATGGCATCCTTTGATAACAACCTGAACATAAGAACGATATCACAATCGTAAAGATAATTTTCTTCATTGCACTCCTCACATATATACGTGAGTAAAAAATTATGGTGGGCTCTCTCGGATTCGAACCGAGGACCGATCGGTTATGAGCCGACAGCGCTAACCGCTGCGCTAAGAGCCCGTGTGTGGTTGGCCCAACGGGACTTGAACCCGTGACACCCACTTTATAAGAATGGCGCTCTAACCTACTGAGCTATGGGCCAGTAATCTACTTACAATCAAAACATAGGCACTGGATCTTTGTAGTAAAGCCAACTATCAACATATATCAGATTTTCTATTAGATGATACTCTCCAAACTCACGATCAGAGAAATAAACAATAGCCTCGGACTGATCACCAATTTTATAGACCTCAGTTATAAGACCGGGAGGAGGATTTTCGTAGTCTTTCGCGTCTTCAATATGGAAAACTAAGTCACCCGGCTGCATCATCAAGTTGCTCCAAAAGATCTTTATGGATTAACATCTCTTTACCTTGATGTTCTAGGCAGATATAAACATCAAAGATGCTAATAAAACTACAAATCGATCCATATGGCAAATAGCTTTGACTTGTGCCTTCTTTCCTAACTAAAACTAGTTTATCTCCTGGCTTCATCTTCCAGCATCCTTGGCCATAGACTTGCTTGTGATGTACATATACCCGCCCTTGTTATATGCTGGCGCTGTGCATCGCGATTTGTGCAAAATCTGCCTAGCGGCTTCATTATCTCCGCACTCAAGACAAGTATAATAACCAAGAGCAAATCGTCTAGGATTAAATTTATCTCCACATTCAACACACTCAGGTCTTTTCATGATTTTCTACCTCTGAATAATCACAATATATCATCGCCTCCTCTTTGGGAAACTCAACTAAAATAGTGCTTTGATTAGCATAAAATCTAACGATTTTGCCAGCACCATATTCAGGACGACCTTTTACTTTAACTAAATCACCGACTTTCATTTTCAATCTCATATGAAGGACAAACCAACCATACTTTATTTCTAGGACTCCAACCTTCTTTGAAGAACCTGCCCATTGCTAAAACTTCTACAACTGGTTTCGTAGGGTTGCTGTCTGTTACAATAAAACTATAGGAACTAATATATTTTGGTAAAGGTTTTTTTCTTTTTGCTATCGATAAAAGGTTCTCTTTGGTCTTAACCTTTGATTTCAAAGCTATCAACGCGGTGTATTTTTTTCTTGGATTACACTCCCAGTCTTCAACTTTCACTGATAACCCTCAACTGAGTCAAATACATATCTACCTCACCTGCTGGCCACTGAACTGTAGCATATTTATGGCCGTCTCCAGCGTTCCATATTCTGGTTACAAGACCTGCGCCGTCCGCTTCCCAACACAATTGCACAACCAAATCACCGACTTTCACTGACAACCTCCAGGCCAATAGTATAGTTGTCTGCATCTTCAACTGTACCGTCATCGAGCCATCTTACCAGTGTCTCGAAGTCATTGGCGCAGATGATGAGGCCAAGGTATCCGCTATGTTCTACCAAATCACCGACTTTCACTGATTACCTCTATATCACACCCAGCAGCATGCACGTCACGTAGATGGTCCAGCATTTTTACACGCCACTCATCACCACGCCAATCGGGACGATGGTAACTCTCAACTAGCACGCCTAGTTTTGTACCGTAGTGCCTTGTTTTTACTTTAACTAAATCACCGACTTTCATTAACAATCTCTTCTTTTTGTTTCCGTTTCAGGCGTTTGAACTTGATCTCAGCCCTCATAGCTGAAGATCTATCAGGATGTGACTCCGACAAAACAATCTTTGTTGGCCTTCTTGTTCTAGTGTATTTTGCACCGCGCTTGGTGTGATTGTGTTCGTGTAATCTTCTCTCGATATTCGTTGTCACACCAGCATAATAAGTACCGTCAGCACAAAGTAAAACGTAAAACCACCAAACGTTCACATCGACCCCATATTTTGATCTTCATTTCACACTCAGATATGGAATTCCATTTGGCATTTTCCCTTTCACAACCCCGCCATGCTTGGCACAAACCAGAGTCACGACGTCGGAGGGGACATACCCATATACAGTACCAGTGTAATTTTCTTTGTCCTCTGCATAATCGACCAACAAAGATTCGTAATCATTCGGAAAGCCGATCTCCACTGCGACATATTTGTCGGCGTTATCAATGCGAGGTTCACAATAATTAAACCTACTCGCTTGTACACTCATGCTGAATCCGTCAGCACATTCTATTCTTTCATTATTCATCTATTTTCTCCAGCCATGTGGCTCTCATCCAAGCTGACTCGTAGCCGTGCTCAAACCAATGCACCCTATAAGGGCATGCGTTGGAATTTTTTAATTGCGGTGTGCTCACCTCTACTATAATCCCCACATTCGCAGGGTAAAGGCCGTGAATGTTTTTTACCAAATCACCTACTTTCATTTACAATCTCCACCCAGCCATTTTTAACAGCCAACATATCCATTTGCACAGGCTCGTGATTATTAGAAGGCCAAGAGACCATAACGTATTTATGGCCGTTGGGATATGCGCGCTTATTATTAACTTCCGCAGGATAACTACGGAGTTCACTCACGATAATACCAATGTCGCCATCGGCGGAATCTCTAACCAAATCACCCACTTTCACTTACCAACTCCAAATCACCAGCTCTGTGCCAAAGACTCTCTTGTCCCCATTGAACTTGATACCATAGGCCAGATGTGTCGTACTCATCAATCATTATAATAACGCCGGATCGATAGTAAATATTTTTATCAGCAGTTTCGTATGAGTAGCCTGATTTAAGACTCACTAAATCGCCAACCTTCATTCAAGCCTCGCTGACAACTTTAATTTCTGAATGTAAAATGCGTCTCTTAACACCGTCTCTCAAACCGTACAAAACGTACCTATCTTCGCTATGGGTATGATCGTCTAGCTTCTCTAAAACAAGATAGTACCGTCTTGTTTCGTAGAGTACCGACACCAAATCACCGACCTTCATGCCCTGCTGATGATGTGAAACATTTCTTTTCCAGTATTGAAATCTTCGGAACACCATGCGTCTGTGCATAGGCCAGCATTAATCCAGCGCGCTTCAACCACAATTCTTTCTTTAGAAAAGTAATATGGGTCTTCTTTAGTTGAAATAACTACGCCGATATCACCGTCATTGCATCCAATAATATCGCCTACTTTTGGAAATGCTGAGCTATTTCTTTCCGTCGCTAACAAGTCGCAATTCATCTTCCTTCCACCATTCTTGGTCACTCATCCAATGAATTTCATAGTACACTATTCCATAATCATCCTCATAACAATCAAGAATCACACCATATCGATATTCATCAGTGAACATTCCATCAGCGCGGACACGAGGCTGTACTATGTCTCCCACTTTCATTTATCAAAATATATCTACGAACTAGAATTAGTTAAGATATTTTTAATGCTTCCGTTTTTTTCTACCGAGGCAGACTCCGTGCCATCATTAGAAATGATTTGACATGGCGTTAGAAAAAAAACTTTCGCTGCCTCGGCACATTCCTCGATAGTATTACAGGTTATGTTCCTCACATCAGACATGTCGGTATCTGGTGTAACAATATATGTCTTTGTCATCATCAATACTCCGCTTGAACTATACTTTTTCAATACATATTAACGGCGTCCAGGCTTCTTGAGGTCCGTACTCATCAGTAAGCCAGCGTATCCAGGCGCCTTCATTATTACTTATACTTTCTAGCCTTAGAATAACACCCATGTGGCCGACAAGATAACTACGACTAGAATCTGACCACTTGACTAAATCGCCAATGTCCATGATATAATCATATGCACGTGCAAACTATAGTTAAGGATTTTTTAATCCCTCTGCAACGTCCATTAATGCTTGTCTTATTTTATCAATTCTATTGCTAATCTTTTCTTCACTTTCCGTTTTTATTGCGGTTTTCAAAAGATAAAGCTCTTTTAGCGCTTCATTGATTGTCTTCTCTGCCGGGTTTGGAACGTAAACTCTTGGCACTTTTTTTTCTCCTAAAACGCTCGATTCTTGCCGATAAAACTTTGTTTTTATTCTGTAAAAGAATATTCTCAGTCAAAATCTCTTGAAGCTCGTTCGACAAGGCGTCTAGCAGTCTCATTGCCTCAATATCTAGGGTATACACATTCTTGTTTTGCATGGTCGTTAACTTATGCTTTGCTTGGTTGATTAAATCCAATCGCTCATGAAATATCTTGCTCTTCACTGAAACGACCTCCAACTTAGCTAAATCCTGTGTTTGGAATCTGAAAAATATATATCTACATCTGATAGTTCTTTCTTTACGAAATCAAGCATCTCATTCTCTCCAGAGAATGAAATTATTTCATCGTTATTAATTAGTCTCCAAGTGTCTAAAGATCTCAAAACATCAACTTTATTAAGCACTAACTTATTAACAGCATTGACTGCTATCGATCTTTTCAAGTTTGACAAGTTCAAATAATTGCACTGTCTTGGACGTCCAGTGGTGGCGCCATACTCCTCGCCTGCCTCACGCATGCGAGCAAAAAATTCTCTCTCTTTCGGCTCGTCGATTGGCTCAAACTGTTTCGCGCCGACGTAGGTTTCATATACCTTGCCCACTCCCCATACATCCTCAACTGAGTTGTGTGGAATACCATTGAGCAAGGCACCAGCGACTCCGCAGTGGCTTGAAGTTACATAGGGGTAGTCTCCCCAGTCGATATCCAACTCAAAACCTTGTGCGCCTTCACATAGAATGTTGACACTACAGGGGATACTATAGAATTCCTCATATAAATCAATTAGATATGGCTTTAGAGCGGAAACATCCTTTGCCTGTACACCAAGGCGAGCGTACTTGTCACGGTATGCTGGTCCGTTTCCTCTTTTGGTTGTGCCAATCTTCTTCTCTGAATGTTCCTCTTGAACATGAGCGTCGGAAATAACGTGAGTATTTTTGGCAATGAAAATCTTTCCCTTCGCATTAACTCCACCCTCTTCCAATTCCGCTAGTTCTTTAAAAAACTGTTCTACATTAACAACACAGCCAGGACCTATGATAGATTTAATACCATAAAATACACCTGCTGGTATGTGGTGTGTTACAAATTTACGACCCTCATGATAGATCGTATGTCCAGCGTTGCACCCGCCATTGAATCTTAAAACGTGCGTATAATCTTTGTATTTACACAAATAATGTGTAACTTTTCCCTTAGCCTCATCCCCATGTTGTAAACCAATAACTACGTCCGCACGCATTTAAACTCCTTTTGTATAAACCCCATTCCCATATCCCGCCTCCTTGAGGCAACCACGCTACCAATATTATAGCAACAAAATCTAAAAAATAAAACTATTTTTTTGATTGATAAAAAATACCCACTGTATATCTTTTGCTAAGTTCCTTGAGTTTTCTCTCAAGGTTTTTTGTCATCTTAAAATCAACTTCGACTTCTGTCTCCGGTAATTGATAAACAAAAACAGTCTTCAGATCATTACAAAAGTGATGAAATTCAAACTGAGCATTGTATTCAACAAATACTTCAATCGCCTCTTCCTCAACAATTCTTTTAATATTCTCTAAGTCTGTTTTCTTTGACATTTGTTTCTCTCAGTACCCCCTGTAGGGATCGAACCTACGACCTACGGATTAAGAGTCCGGTGCTCTATCAACTGAGCTAAGAGGGCATATATGGTAGTCTCACGGGGAATCGAACCCCGGCTACCGGGATGAAAGCCCGGTGTTCTAACCACTAAACTATGAGACCGTACATATTATATTATAATAACACGCTGGCAACAGTAAAGTTTTTTAAATGAAAACTTCACTTGCGGCATAAGCAATTGCAGAAAAAGAAACAATAGCTAAAATAATTGCCATAACATATTCTGCTTTCTCTATATCTCTTTTAAATTTATTCATTAATCAACCTTTTCAAACCTTTCATCTAAATGATTCCATTCCCATGCTTCTGTATCGTGACCATCAACCTCAATCTGTCTGGTAAAAACAATCTTAACAACACATGGCATGCCATACGGTAAACTTAAGTATAAATTACGTTTCCTTAAATTCTCTATCCATTCTTTTCTGCGCTTTTCAATAGTCTTTAAACTGGTAGCCTTGTCGCCTGGATGCACGAGAAGCTCGATCTGAGTGTATTGTTTAAGACCTGCCTCGATTCTCTGTTGCAACTCTTGGGTCATCCTGTGCGTTAGCATTTGATATGTAGTAGCGTACGCGATTTGTAGACGTGGATCATTTTGACTTTCTTTATTTGCATCGGGATCCCAGCGCTCATTATTCTTTTTAAAGTGTTGTGACCAAATTTTAGATTGCAATTGCTCGTCTTTTGGCATAGGCACAACCGCACCATACCTTTCATTAAAAGCCTGATTTATTGCTGCGCCTTTTCTTTGTTTTGTTTCTGATTTGTTCTCAGAAAGCCACTCTAAACCCCACTCTCTCTGAGCTGGAAAATCAAAAGAACTCAACTCTTCATTAACTTCCTTCTCCAATTCATATGCAACTTTTAACTGAATTGCTAAATCTTCTACCGATTCTTTCTCCGTCTCATCACCAGTTTGTTTGTTTGATTTGATTGATATCTTGTGCATATGCACTCTTAGATGATCTTTTGAGATAGGACGTCCAGTTGAAACATCATATTCACCAACAATTATGGCTGGAGATTCAAGCTGCATACCTTCCGCTTGTCCTTTCACATGTGCAAAGGCCCTATGATTACCGACAGCGGGATAAAAAATATTATCAAATTCCATGCCGATCGAAGGTCGCTTTTGTTTTTCTCCCACTTCATAAAATCTTTCGTAAAGCTCCTTAACTTTTGAAGGATCATGACGATAGGCCCGACATTGCGCGTTGGTGATCAAGGGATTAGTGCCAATCTCTGAAATATCGTATAGCCTTTCAGAAAAATTGTAGTTCGGCTCGAAACGCACTGAAAGATTATTGTTTCGAATATAGTCCCAAATTTCAATTTGGCGGCTGTCGCCGTGATCTTGAGATGGATCTTGATATCCAGCCTTGTGAATGTCAAAGGCAGCGTTTTTATAATATTGAGCACGATTTACATTATAATTTGTTTTTAGTTTTAATTTATTCATATTAATATTATAATCTCCGTTTTTAGAAAGTAAAGTTATTTGGCACGCCCGACAGGATTCGAACCTGTGACCCTCGGCTTAGAAGGCCGATGCTCTATCCAGCTGAGCTACGGGCGCTTAGTTATTCTTCGTCGGTTATGAGTACTTCGTAAATAAGAGGAGGCTCACTTCTATAATGTACAGTTTTAAAATGAGTCCATTTTGATTCAGGTTTGTGTCTTACTTTGGATGCTGACTCCTTCACAGAAATATATAAGTTGCCACACTGGCAATATCCTTTGTAAACATTCATCAAAGTATCGTCACCACAAAAATTACATTCAATTACCGTTCGATAAAGAGGAACATATTCTTCCTCTACTTCCTCTTCGTGATTGAAACCGATGCCCATACAGTATATAGACCCTAAAGTATTAAAAAATGCTGCGCAGACAGGGCTCGAACCTGTGACCCGGCGGTTAACAGCCGCCTGCTCTACCAACTGAGCTACTGCGCATTACTGGAGCCTCCTCACGGATTCGAACCGTGGACCTGATGATTACAAATCAACTGCTCTGGCCATCTGAGCTAAGGAGGCAGTCTTTAATTTGTTATCAAATAAACTGACAGCGAGACAATCCAGCCTGACATGATCAAAGTCAAAAGCATTGTGTCTGCTGATCTTTCTGTCGTTTTGTAGTTAAATGTCTTTTTATACCATTGGCTGAATTTCATTTTGTCTCCGTTCGTGTTATTTAAAATCTGGGGTTGGTATACAAGTTTCTGGATCTATTGTAACCATATTATTTTTATGCGCTTCAATAAATCTTTCGGCTGCTTTTTTGTTGCGAAAGTTTGTGAGATAAACTAACTTTTCTTTTATTCTAAGTATAACCTCGTAACACCCATGTCTGACGTGGTTAATTATATAGTTATTTGCCTCTTCGTTTTCTTTTAGTTTTTTAAGACCCTTGGGTTTTTTTCTAAATCCTGTTCTGCGTGCCATGATTTAATAATAATCACGACGGTAATTTAGTAAAGCCAATTCTTTGCTCTTAGCCTCAATCATGATATCAACATCCAAACCATAAGTATTAATCTCGTCGACAATCATATCGGAATGTGCATTAGGCCTGATCTTTGGATCTTGTTTCTCGCGTGAACGAGACTCTGAATAGTGTACAACTGGCTTGATGTCACCCCAAGTCATTGCTGCCATAAGCAAAGCCTCTTCTTGGTCAATACCGCCAGTACAAAAAGTATGATGATGTAAATCGTGAACAATAGGTATTCCAATCTTCTGATATACCTCTTCGTACAACTCTTTGGTAGAGTACAAACTAGCTTTGTCATCATTCTCAACAGTCAAGCGAGACTTGGCAGCTTCAGATAATCGGTGATAGTTGCGATTGAAATTAGCTAGCGCCATTGGCTTGTCGTTATAGTGCGCGCCGACGTGAATGTTTAGCTTGTTGTACGGAGTGCGCGAAAGGCCAAGCATATCAAAAAGCTCACCGTGCGTATCTAGATCACGAATAGTGTTGAGTACAACTTGCTCATTGGGCGATGTAAGTTTGTTGAATGGGCCAGGATGTGAAGTAATTCGATGGCCATGGTCGTCGATAAAGTCACCCGCATCTTGCAGCGCATCGCAAATGGCTTCGAAGTCTGGCAAGTCAGACAGTTTGTACTCAGAAGACCACGGAAAAATATCTGATGATATACGAAAGAAACGAATGTCATGCTTTTCATTCCACTTAAGAATCGTAAGCAGGTCGAGACAGTTCTGTAATGCCAGTTCAGAAGCATAAGGCAAGCCTTTGGCCTTGAACGTTCGTTTGATCATTGATCGATTAGTTGTGATACGTTTAGATTTAGGTTGCTCGGAGAGCGTCATATTAATGCAGGCATAGCCTAGGTTGTTTTTCATATGTCTATTATAATTACGCCACGGTTATCGTCTAGTTCTTCTTTCTCTTGCTCTTCTTGTTCCCTGGTTTTGCGAACATACTCTTCCCACTCAGGAGGAGGCAAGGGGATTTGAACGAACGGTCTCTCACTCTCCCCCATTTTCTATCTCCTCTAAGATCCTCTTAAGTTCTTGATTTTCTTCGCGTAATTCATGAATCAAATCATTCATATCGTGAACAGTTAGAATTAAAATATCATATCTTTCTTTTAGATCTTCTAATTCTTGTTCACGATGGCTCATCTTCCTTGGCCCCTATAAGGTTTTTTGCGGCGGCGGGCGCGGTTTGGAGTAGTACCTGACCTGTGATTGTTGTAAAAGGTCTCGCCGCCGGAGTGTGGAGACCGAGTATAGACACCGCTACCCTGAGATGTCTTTTTTGGTGTATAGCTATTTCCTTTCGTATTAATCTTCGCCATCTATTTCTCCTTTTTGTCTTTCATACATGGTGATACCATTCAAGTGATCTATTTCATGCTGCACACAGACGCACTCTAGCGCACTGTCTCTCGCACTAAAATACAACATAGTTGCATGGTTGTCAGCTTTCACAGCGATATCTGTGAATCTTTCAGTAACAATATAATCTCCAGGGAAAGAAAGACAACCCTCTTTAAACAAAAACTTTCCAAAATGGCCAGCAATTTTTGGATTTACCAAAACAATCGGCTTGTTAACGTTCACAACACATACTCTTTTGTTGATTCCGATTTGATTTGCCGCCAATCCGACACCATTTTTGTGACCAGATAGCGCACTAAGCAAAATCTTTCCTATGCGCTCTCCTTCCTCCGGGGACGCTTTGACGCACGGCTTTTCAAGTCGTGTCTTATTTGTAATTAAGTTATACATCTTTATTTAACTAGGACTTAGACATCAGTCTCGTCCTTACAAAAGCCGCAGAAACATAAAAACTTATGTAAGCTAGTGTAATTCCAGATATAACATCTATCAAATAATGTTGCTTTAGAGTCAGAGTTGACAAAGCAATGCCTATAGCCCACAAAAGGTATAAGGCCTTGAGACCCTCCACTCGACTAGCTAACCTAGTCTTTATGGCCCCTAAAAACATAATCCATGCAAATGTAACATGACCAGATGGAAAAGTGTTATGAGACGCATCTATCTTCCTAGTTAAATGCACTAGTGCTTCCGATATTGTATTGACCTCAAACTCTGGTCTGGGATAAAAACTCGGAAAACACAAATAAGATATATTCAAAACTACGGTTGCAATTGCGCATGCCCAAAAAGTTGTGATAAATAACTGCCGAGCCTGCACTAGCGAAAACATCGTTAATAATATAACAGGGAGTATGCTATGGTATATCCATATGTGCTGTGGCATGAAAGGTATTGCCAAGTCAAATTGCGTTATAAAATCAAACTCATGCGTGGTGACTATGGCTTGGATAAAGATATACATACTGATATAAGATACCAGCACTAGTGAGATATATTTAGCCTTTTCATATCTCGGCATATATGGTTCTTCCTTGTAACCAAAAGAACAGGTGCACCTGCTTACTTATAAGTATACTTTCTTATCGCAAAAAGTAAATAAAAAAGGAAGCCGAAACTTCCTTTTATGAGATTTACAAATCTACTTAATTTCGACGCGTAAAGGCTTAGCCTCTGGTCTTTGCGGGACAACCAAGCGGAGCAATCCATTCTCAAACTCGGCCGTCGTGGCGTTGAGGTCTAAATTGCTGTCATAATTGACATAAGTCTTAGAAAAATTACGGCGTGCGACGCGTCTCTGGCGTTCGCGTTCAGTAATATTCTCACTCTTAGCGCTAACTGTGATAGATTTATTCTCTGGCTTGATCTCGATTGAGAGATCTTCTTTTCTAAAGCCAGCCAAAGCAAACTCCATTACGGTGTTTCCATTCTCCTCGCGATAGATATCAGCCACAGGATATCCCTGTGTTGTCTTTTGCATCAATTGCGGAAAATCCAGCATTGAATCAAAGATATCCTCGAATACGTTCCGACCTAACAGGCTCGGTCTATATGTTGTAAGTGTTGTAGTAGTCATAATATTTTCTCCTTTTTAAGCAAGTTTTAAACACCCTCTCCTTACAGCAAGAGGGTCTTGTTTAAAGAATAAACACACTTTTACAAAAGTCAAGAAATTAATTTATAGCTAAAGAAATATTATATCTTGCTAACTCTTTTGAGACCAGATATCTGGATATCAACGCAGATTCTACTATCATCATGACATCAGAACTTATATAAACCTGACCTTCATCTTCTTCTTCGATGTAATTCTCCAATGCGTTCTCTAAATGTCTTTCGGTCGCGCGGGATGAAGAATAAAACTCACACAAAAGTCCGATGATGTCCTTGTTCTTCTTTCCCTCCAGCAAGCTTTCAAACAACAATTCTTCCGAAAAGCCAAATTGAATTTTACACTCGCTTAATAATTCCTCTAGTGCGACGATAGGCAAAGAGTAAACCTTGTTATTGTTCTCGTTGCTCATTGATATCCTGTTTTTCTAAAAGGTCTGTATAACCCCCCACAAATGTATATTCATTTTCTTTTTTCTGAAAGACCATTGGTACAGTCGACCAATTATATGCCTCTTTTAATTCTTCAAGGATCTTAACATTCTGATCAAAGTAAATTGCTTTGTAGTGGATGTCTTTGAGTGATAAAACATTCTCAGCTTTTATGCAAAAGGGACACTCTTTCTTCAAATATAATATGTATTTGTATTCGCTCAAATCTCTGCCTGCAAGCCATATACATCTTTTTGGTTTACATACCAAGTTTCACCTAGATAATGTACACCCAAAAGCCTTCGTGGGTGCGTATTCTCTATTTCAGTAACAAGTAAATTCAAAGGCTCTTTGATGGTAAAATACTTTTCTGGGATTGATTCAATTGAATTTTTCTTGTCATGAGAACGTGCAAACTTAAGCAAGCTAACACTCGAAGGTATATAAATAAGTTGTCCTATTTTTATTTCACCCTTCATACTTCAACGATCGCATAGTTAGTTGTTATTAAGGTAGAGGCCACCGAAACTGCGTTAACCAGAGCAGTAGAAGTTACCTTAACGGGGTCAATGATACCCACACTTAACATAGGTACCAGTGCATCAGAGTTAAAATCCCAGCCTTCGCCTTCTGGCGACTTGCTAACTGTATCTACTATTAGGTCCGGGCTCAATCCTGCATTGCTAGCCATCTGTCGAAGCGGAGCGCTTAAAGATTTACGCACAATTTCTGTTCCAAGCCTCTGGTCTTCGTTTTCTGTGTCGACCTCGAAGTCCATGCAGCGAACCAAAGCAGAGCCTCCACCGGAAACAATACCGCCTTCGCGCGCTGATTTGACAGCTTCCAAGGCATCTTCGATACGATGCTTCTTCTCTATCATTTCAATCTCTGTCGGAGCACCAACTCTTATGACCGCTACCCCGCTAGCAAGTCGTGAGATTCTTTCTTGAATCCTGAAGCACTCCTCTGAATCTTCAGTTTGCTTTATTTCTTCTTTTAAAGATTCAATTCTCTTGTCAATTTGTTGCCAATCACAATTACCACTGATCAAAGTGGTAAAGTTTTTTAGCACCTCTATCTTTTTACATCGTCCAAGATTCTCTAACTTTACATCTTGCAGCTTAATTCCCGAATCCCGACCAATAAAAGTTGCGCCACAAGAAATAGATAAGTCTTCCATTATCTTCTTGCGCTCTTGGCCATAACGCGGGGCCTTGACAGCTGCGATCTTCATTGTGCCTCGCACAGTGTTCATAATTAATGCGGCGAGTGCTTGGCCCTCGACCTCCTCGGCAACAATAATTAAGGGACGTCCTTCTCGTGAGACGAATTCTAGAACAGGCAAAATATCTTCAACCAATTCTATCTTGTGATTGGTGACCAATAACAAGGCATCATCGTACTCTACAGCAGCCTTTCTTTCGTTTGTTATGAATGCAGAGGCAAAATAGCCAGAGTCAAATCTAAATCCTTCTGTAATATCGACAGAAGTCTCCATTGATTTGCCGTCTTGAATAGTAATTGAACCATCTTTACCAGCTTGATCGACGGCCATGGCAATCATCTTTCCAATCGATTGATCTCCGTTGGCAGAAATGGTGGCCACATGCTCTATGTCTTCAGTAGAAGACAAGGGGTGTGACATGCCCTCTAGGCGCTCTAGAAGCGACTCTACGGCTTTATCCATACCTCGCTTAAGTTCAACCGGGGAAGCCCCTGCAGCTAGGTATTTCTGTGCGTTATTAAGGATTGCTCGGGCTAGTACAGTTGACGTGGTTGTACCATCACCGGCCTTGGAATTTGTTTGCGCTGCAGCTTGTTTGATTATTTGCGCGCCAACATTCTCAAAAGAATCTTCAAGCTCCACAAAATTAGCTACAGTCACACCATCTTTTGTAATGATTGGTGGATTATTTTTTCTATGCAGTATAACGTTTCGACCTTTAGGTCCCAAGGTAGAAGCTACATTATCTGCTAGCTTATTTACTCCATCGATTATACGAACCTGCAAATCTTTGCCGTTCTGGTAGTTTTTAGACATATGACCTCGCTTCTGTATTCTAATTCTTACACATATTAGTATAAGAACGATAACTATTTAAGTCAATTAATTAATTTATTATGAACCAGAGCCTTTACGAAGCGTCGGAGGGGAAACTGAATAATCCATATACGTTTCTCCTCCAGATGCACCGCCATCAATTGCTTGTACAGCGTTTGAGGTTGCTTGCTGCAGCTTTTCTGCGTCTTGAATTGCATCTAAAGCAAATTGTTTTCTATTCTGCCCTTCTTCCGTTGTAGCTAAGAAATAATTATTTACGTTTCCAGTAAAAGTCTGAAGTGTTGCATAAACAGGGCCGATAGTTTCTTTCAAGAGATCGGCATATGCTGCCCAAGTTTGCTTCATGTATTGCTCGCCAATCATCAAGGTTCCAAGGGAGCGAAAGCCACGGATCTCTTCAGCCTGATCTCTTGTAAACTCAAACTGCTCTTTGCCTTGGTAGCCGGCTGTCTGTCTCAGAGAATCAATAATTGCGTCTTTGTCGCCAGATTCAATATTTCTTTTTAAGATGTCAACAACGGCCATTGAACCAAATAGCTTCTGCGCTTTTGTGCCCTCGAATCTTCTATCAGCATGATTAATAACAAATGGAGCGAACTCCTGCAGATCTTCATCTGGCGTCTGCATAACTTTATTTAAGATTTTGTTGAGATCTTCGCCGCGAACACCAACCTCGTTTAACCTCGATGGAGCAGACGGTGAGAATTTAAATTCGCCAGCGCGTTGGCCGGGGACAAAACCGACTTTATTAAACTTAATAAATTTAACCGGCTTACCTTCTGAATCTAATTTTTGAAGAAACTGTTTGAGACCTGTGGCTGTCTCTATTTCTACTCCTCTCGTTGTCACCTCTCTTAAGAACGGCGTTACGAAAACATCCAAAAAGTTCTGCAGGGTGATTAAGAACTCACCAAATTCAAGGCCTTGGTCTTGATTAATCCGGCGGGCATCAAGATAAATAACATGATCATAATCAGCAAAATGTTCAACCATGTTTCGAAAGGATCCTTTAACACCTGTTGTCTGGCCTAAAAGTTTAAGAGAGTAATGTTTGTTATTTAAAATCACATCCGTAATTGGCTTTCCTGAAGCACCAGAGCCAATATCTTCTGGTCCTGTGATCTGCACAGATTCGCCACCAAACAATCCAGCAAGAAAGCCCTCAAAAATAAAACCACCAGCTGATTCTGTAAATTCTCTAATGATTGAAGAAAGTATTTCACAAACGACCATGCTAGAGAGGATTTCAGAAATACTTGCAGCCTCTTTCTTTTCTGCTATAATACTATTAATACTAGCTATTTTTTCTTCTAAAGAAGTTCCGCCGATACGTTTAGTGAAACCTTCGATGATTGCGCGGTCTTTGGAATTCATCTTACCCCAGTCTTCTGTAATTTTGATTGTTGGCAACGATATGTTAACGTTAGAATAATCAATAGTAGCGGTCTCATCTTCGGTCAAGAGATTAAACACTGACATTTGTTCTTCAATTATTTGTATTAAAGAATCAAAATTTAATTTTGGGGTAGTTTTGCTATCTAGCATTTCTTTTTCTGAATTCATAACTATAATTAGCTCCTTTCCTTCTTAATAGATTCAATAATTTCATCGACTTTCAGACCAGCAGTATCAATTTTGTTTCTGGTTAAATTATAGTGGTTGATTACTCCTTTGAAGCTTCCTTTAACGGCGTCAGGAAAAACACCAGTACACAGACTTCCATCTTCATTCTTGGGATACTCTAAAGGAATATCCAGGCACTTATTCAAAAAGTCAATCAATACTTTATAAGCCTCTAATTGCGCAGGATAATAGCCCAAATGCGGCTTTAAAGTTCGACCGTGAACCTTGCTGTCTGATAAAACTGGGCGCTCTTCCAGGCCCATTCTCTTATAGCGTGAGCCGTACTTAACATAGTAGGCATTAGAAATATCAATACCAATCGAATTGTTGTTTGAACCCTTAGCGTGCCAAGCAATATTATTGGTGTCAACTAACTGAACAATTGTTCCGTCGTTATCGATTACAAAATGTGTAGAGATGCCTCTCTTCTCCAAGACTCTCTTACAAGAATCAGCTGAAGTGCAAACATCCCAATGCGTTACGATTACATGCGGCTTTCTTTGTTTTCTATAAGTTTTGTAACACTTTGAGGGAAGCATGTCTCTTTTTACTTTGGGCCAAGCGATCGGGACCAGCTTTCCGTTGATCATCAAATTACTAAGCCCTTCAAGAGAATCCAGTTCAGATTCGCGGTGGAGCTGCATGCGCCTGAAAGTATTAGTGCCCACCATTCCGTCAACCTTAAGATCATGTTCAAGTTGAAACTTGCGCACCTCTCTTTCAAGCTCAGTGTTGAACTTCTCAACACCCAGCCATGAAGGATCCCAGCCAAGCCTCTTGGCAGATCTCTTGTTGTATCGATTAATTATCCAGCCCATGCTTTGTCCTCTAGTAGATTATATCAGCGATGCCTAACTCAACAGCTTCCTCTGCGTCAATATATACATTCGTCTTTCTTTGTATTAGTTTTCGTAGATGTGCTTCGGTCATGTTTGTTTCAGCAGCTAAGGCCTTAACATATTGTTTCTGTGTTATCTTCGCCTCTTCAAATTCATTTTCAACGTCGTGTAGGTGGCCGTGTTGACCCGATATCACACCATGGATCATCACTCTGCAGTTTTTGCCAATCTTTCTTTGACCCTTGGTGCCGGCTGCCAATAGAAGTACGCCAGCAGACATAACCTTTCCCATACCTACAGTGTGTATCGGCACAACGTTGCGAATTTCTCTCATGGTATCATAAACAGCAAACATATCCATGGCGGCGCCTCCATATGTCGAGATACAAAATTCAATTGGTTCAGGTGCGACTTCCTCTTCCTCTGTGCTGCTTATTCCGGCCATCATTAAACCTGATTCTGTCAAATACTTGAGAGTATAAATTGCTTCTGAGCATCTTTCTTCGTTGATATCTCCATATATTCCTAATATTCTTAGTTTTGGAGCATCTGTCAGCACTGAACTTAAATCAGAAAGGCTAATTGCCTCATACTCTTCTTTTGTTTCCTCTTTTTCTTCTTTCTTTTCTTTCTTTTTGCTAACGTTAAACATTTTTTATTCCTTTTTTCAAGTGTTTCATCGCACCTTGCCAATCTTTAAATGTCGTGATCGACCTTAGTCTTGTGGGAGTTAGGTTTTTTATATTCAAGACAACTAACCTCTGCCAAAATTGTAACGCCTGTTTGTCTTTTTCTATCTGTTCCTTGGCTTTCTCTTCATCAAGTTCCAACAACTTGTCAAAGCTTTGTTGACTAACTAAATCGTAATTGTCACTAGCATTTTTAAGAAGCGACAATGATGAAATCAGCGCTTCATTAAATATAGTCGCAGCCATGGTAATATTAAGCGCTTTGGCCACAATTTTATAAGATATAATTCCCATTGCGTACCAAAAAACCGCTTGCAACATTGTAAAATCCATTGACTCCATCTACAACTCCAAATAAAAAGCCTGTTAGGATTCTAACAGGCTTTCAAGTTTCAGTTAACTAAAAGAATATTCAATTAGTTGTTTTTGCTGGCTTCAATAAGCCTATTGGTGACTCTACGCAAAGTCTCGTTAACCAGCCATTCTTCTCTATCAGAATCAACCAATTCAATGTCAGCATTAGCTAGCGCTTCTTCGAGATTCTCTTCGGTGACCTCTGTCTCTTCCTCTAAAGTATATTCCTGCTCAAGCATTGGCTCTTCATCACCCTCGGGTGCATCCATGTCCATCTCGCCTGGATCATCGTTTGCGACCGTCATATTGCAGCCAGTTGCGTCCTCGATTGCTGCAGCAACTGCGTTAACAAGAGAAACAACGTCGTCTGAGCATGCACCGTCTTTTGCAGACATGTCGTCTTCTGGGTCTGCCATGTCCATGTCTGGAGCGGGATCAGCGTCCATTCCGACTTCTGGATCTTCTTCATACATACCCATGCCCTCTTCTTGAACTTCATTCTCACTAACGACATCTTCTTGGAAGAAATCTTCGTTTAAGGGCTGTAAATTGGCCAACTTCATAAACCTACGAGTGGTTTCTTCTTTAAGTAAGCGCTTTTTCATAATTCTTTCTCCTTTTAAAAAACGGTTTTACAGTTTAAATTAAATAGTACGCAAAAGATACAAATGCATTTTTTACTATTCTAAATAGTATCTGGTTTGATCATTTTGCCTAGTTTTTTTAATGCCTTTTCTTCAATCTGCTTGATTCGCACAAAACTAACCCCCAAGCGTTCGGAAGTTTCTCTCAAAGTTAGAGGTCCGTGCTTTGATACTGTCTCGTGTACACAATTTCTGTCTTCATCATAATCAACCCAAGATCGACACTCTTTTACCGGACATGACACATTTAGTTTTCTACAAGTTTCCAAACATTTCATAGATCCGGGTGCTCCTGGGCTATAATATCAAACATATCTTCAATATCATTTTCGTTCAAACCAAAAACTTTTTTAGTCTCCTCTCCTTTCTTAAGGAGTCGTGATGAGGCAGATCTTTTGTTCACCCCTTGTATACTATTCTCTCCCTTATAGCGATCTAAATAAGAAATTATATCTTCATCATTGTTCAGATATCCAGTTATCATCGCGCGAAAGAAATGAGATTGATTCATACCATCGTGACGCAAGCGTATTCTCAAGTCAGCTTGTCGCTTTTCAGTATCATAGAACATGAATTTCTTTCTTGTCTTTGGGTCTGGAATTGTAGGATCTTTCATTTGTTCCTCCCCAAAATATGTGTGTTACTTTCTACTTGACTTGAATTTGTCTGTCGTAGGAAATTTGCTTTACATCGAAGCTCTGACAAGTTGCGTACACCTGAATAAGAAAGGCCGCTGCGAATACCGCCACCAATGTTTTCAAGGATATCTTCAACACTTCCTTTATACGGAACGGTAGTTGATATTCCTTCTGGCGTTGAAGATTTGCCTCTCCAGTCGATTTGTGCGTCTGCTGAGGCCATACCTCTGTATACTTTATACTTTTTCCCTGTGTTACTAGAAAAGGTTTCACCCGGAGTCTCCTCGGTACCGGCTAGCATTGATCCGATCATGACAAAATCTGCACCAGCTGCATATGCCTTGATCATATCTCCGGTAGTTTTTATGCCACCATCGGCAATAATCTTTGAACTATAAGTAGTCTTGGAGATCTCTAAAAGACTCTGAAAAGTCGGCATGCCATGACCGGTCACCAATCTAGTAGAACAAATTGATCCTCCACCTATGCCAACACGAATCGAATCAGCACCCCAAGAGGCTAAAGCATCAAAACCTTCCAAGGTCGCGACGTTGCCAGCCATAATATGCACAGACTCGGCAAAGCGATCTTTAAGAGTCTTGAGGCAGCGCTCCATAACAGAATGGTGTCCATGTGCAACGTCGACACATAAAACTTGAGCACCAACTGAGCGAAGCGCCATGGCTCGCATTTCGAAATCATCAGTCATGCCGATGGCGGCGGCAACTTTCATTTCCGAATTCAATGCAAGAGCATATGCCAGTTTTCGTACTTGTTCTTCAACTTCATCATATCTATGAATTATTCCTAAGCCACCCATCTTGTCCATGGACAAAGCCATTCGACTCTCGGTAATCGTATCCATTGGACTTGAAATAACCGGCAGCTTTAAATGTATATTTTCGTCTAGATCGCTGCCTATATCAACCTGCGACCTACTTTCAATATCGCTAAATTGTGGCACCAACAAAACATCATCGTATGATAATCCCTCTTGCATCTCTTCTCCTTATTTAGAATGCTTGTCTGCTATGGATGATGCTACGAAAGCATCTGGTTTAACTTTGCACTCGAAACCATTACCCTTGGCATATCCAACTAGCATGTCTGAAAACTTGCTAGTTTTTGTATTTTTATTTGAACTGCTGACATCTAGGTGCAATTCAATATTTATTTGAGGACAGAAATGCAACAACTCCATCCCAACATCAATCGAAGTCTGAACCTCTGCCATGATTCTAACCATTAATGTTTTAAATCTCTCTGACTTGAAGATATTGCGTTTTATAAAGTATCTTCCACCGTGCTGTCCTTCTGCATTGCGTAAACATATTGCAGATGAAAAAACACATTCTCTTTTATGCAAGAAACTATCACTACCAACATAAATTGTGCCGTCAGCTTTTGCGTGGTTTTTTACAATGGCAACTATCTCATCAAATTCTATGCTCTCTCCAGCGCCCGTAAACCACTTACTCATCATTCAAAGTCTCTAAATATCTTTGCAGATACCAAATAGCTTTCTCAATGTCTTCGTTGGATTTTCCTTTATGTTTGTGCCTGGCAATGTATTTAAGAGCATTGCCACAGTGAAAATCCAACTTCCAATCTTCAATAACTTCGATCGCCTCAATCTTTCCAGAGTTATAATGTTCTGGGTGATCGACTGATTTTGATTTGCTTTTACTTATTCCACGTATTGAGCGCTCATCCGCGTCAGCTAAGCCAATCATCTGACGCCACTCTTCTTTATTAATCTTCATTAAAACCCGCCACCGTGCTGGCCATTCAAGGGGTGAACTCTTCTTACATCTGTACTGCCCAATGCTCCGTCGCCGCGGTTTGACATTGATATATCATCGCGATAAAGACTGGTCTCTGTTACTTCTTGGGCGCGAAAATGAACCACCGGAACCATCACTAGTTGAGCAATCTTCGCTCCGCGTTCGATATATTGAGTCTCAGAGCCGATGTTGTGAAGATCGATAAACACCTCTCCATCGTATCCGCTGTCAACTATGTGCGCACCTACAACAAGAGAGCGTTTTGCTCCCATGCTAGATCGATTGCATACTTGTAACATATACCCATGCGGTACGCCGAAGCTTAAACCTGTTGGTAGTAACATATTCTCTCCAGGCTTGATTGAGCAAGACGAAACCATCGCATCTTTAGGGCAATAATATACATCTAGTCCAGCATCACTTGGATTTGATCTAGTCGGCGCATTGGCCAAAGCTCTCTTTTTCTTATACTCAATTATCATTTATAAATTCCCTTTTGCTTTTTTAATTGCATCTGATATGGTTTGCTCAGCCTCATCGCTGACCGTATTACCCAGAAACCAAACTGTGCCTATATTCAATTCCCTGCACAAGTCGACTTCTGGTGTATTCTCTACTGATCTATTGCCCCCATTTCCAAAGAAATCTGGCTTAAGTTCTCTTAGAGCTGAACAAACTGTATCGTCTGTGTCGTCGACTGGTATAACATCAACTACTCCGGGTATTTCCATGAGTATGTTTTTTCTCAGTTCCCAATCGACGAAATGCTTATCGTTCCATCTTCTCCTGCCGCACCATTCATTGCTGTTTAAGATGATTATCACATCTGCAATCTTTGCAGCATCCAATATCATTGCTGTATGACCAGCGTTCGGAGGATCGAATCCGCCACTAAGGGCTATTACTTTCTTCATTTTTTTCCATTTGCTTTATGAAATCTTGTGCTTTTTTCCAGCACTCTGGACAATATAGGCGCACCTGTCCCTTGTCGCGACGAACAACCACATTCCAAGTTTGGACTTGCTCCTTTGAGGTTTTATCAAAGGCTTTTTGACATACCAAGCATTCGTCACCTAGTTTATTAAAAAGTCCTATCTTACTTTCTAGTTCTTTTTCCGCACGCTTCTTTTTCTTTCGTGCCATTTTTCTTTTTAAGCTTCCCATTCTTCTATTATTATACTATCGAAAACTTAAAAGTCAAGAACTATTCTTCTTTTTTGTTAAAAAGACTTCTTTTTCTACGCGACTTTTTAGCGGGTGCAGCTGCAGCAGGCTCGGCGGCGGGCTCTGGGGCCGGCTGGGGCTCAGGCTCAGGCTTTGCCGGTGCGGGCTTAGGCGCAGGGGCGGCCTTCTTGCTTGCCTCTTCGGCTTTGCGCTTGGCTGCCTGCTCAGCTTCATGTCTTCTATCTCTACGTTTCTTTGGACCGGGCATAATATTCTCCTTTTGCAAATGAATCTGCTAACTTAAATAGATTTAAAGTGACAAATTATCCCAATAATTTAAAATTGTGGTACATGGATCGTGTAGAAAAGCCCCAGGTTTCATTGTAGTCTAATTTTGCCATGTAAGGGCGATTAAGCTGAATCTGATCGGAATCTCTGATGCCCCAGCACCTAATTTTTGTAATCTCAGATGTTGTATCAATAACATTAAGAATCCAGTAAGGCTTACCGTTTTTGGTTTTTTTACGCACTATTTCACGCGGAACAAACCATGCAACACCCAATTTAGGATCCCAACTACCTAGGGGAGGAACTAGATGTCTATCTAAGCTTTCAACAATTTCATCATCCATCACTAGTTCAAAAGGGAATATACCAGTTAAAGAACTAATGTGCGTAATTCTTTCAGCTTTTGTGAAATCTCCCATCGATTCATAGATCTCAACATGCTCCTTAAACTTCTTATTGTTCTTTGGCCTATCGTCGACGACTGATGCCCAAAAATGCTTTAAGCCCGAGAAGCGATCATCCATGAGGCCATCTAAGGCTCCGCTAAGACACAACACGTTCAAAGCTTTCTTATTCAGCTTTGAATAAGTTATATCCGCGTTGAAAAGAAGATCTTCTATTTTCTCATATGGGCGATGTGCTACTATTTGCTCAATAGCTTTGTCGCCCAATCCCTTAATCGAACTTAAAGGTTGAATTAGAGTCTTACCATCTTCGCTAATTTCCCATTGCTTACCAGAAGTGTTGATATCCAAAGCAGCAATACTAAATCCATACTTTTTAGCTAAACTAATTGCTGACTCTTTTCTTGATTCAGGTTCTTTATCTAAAAATGCCGCTGTCCAGCACTCAGGATAGTAGTTTAGAAGCCAAGCACACTGGTATGATAGGATAGAATAAGAAACAGCATGAGACTTATTAAACCCATATCCAGAGAAATATTCAAAATTCTGCCAAATTTGGCTAGCTGTGGCTCTATCGATGGAGTTTTGTACGCAACCTCGAATAAACTTGTCCTTAATCTCATCTTTTTGTTCATGTCCTTTTCCCGTACCTTTTTTAGTTAAAAGCTTCCTTAGCTTATTACCCTCTTCTAGGGAGATGTTGTCGCCCAACTTGTGCGCCAACAATGCAATTTGCTCTTGAAAGATTAGAAAGCCTGCCGTCTCTTCTGTCACTCCCTTTACAATATCATTTACATAACGAATATCACCTGGATTGTTCTTTGCCTTGGCATAAAGCTTATCAACGTTGGCGCTTAGAGGCCCTGGCCTATAAATAGATGTAATTGCAGAAATGTCAATAATATCTTTAGGTTTTGCGCTCTTGCAGAACCTTTGCGCTCCGTCATTAGTGAACTGAAAGACTCCAACAAACTTTCCTTCACCGAAGATATTATCATAAACTTCTTTGTCGTTTAAGTCTAAGACATCCGGGTGGAGAACCTTATTATAATACTCGCTAATATCTTCAAAGGTCGGATCTTCCACGCCCTCGTACCTCTTAAGAATATGACCGATCGCAGATTCGATCATCTCCAGCGTTGATAGACCCAAAAGATCAAACTTAATGAAACCCAAAGGCTCTAAATGCCTTACGTTTTGGCCTTCAGCCCAAGGCGTCTGAATTACTCCACCGCGATTAATCAAGGGCATGTGCTTATCTAAGTTCTCTCCAATTACGACACCGCCTGCATGACGACTAACAGACCTTACTTGTCCATACAAGGCTTCGACGTGAGTTTTGATGTGTGGGTATTTCTTAAGGAAGCTTTGCAGGCTATCAGAAAACTCCATGACCTCTTCAAAAGTCGGAACATAGAGTCCTGCCTTGATTCCATTCTTGGCCTTGGCGCCTGGAGTTGCCTCTCTTACCATCACATTCGTGACTTTGTTAACTTCAGTAAAAGGTACTTCGTAAAATTTACCGATGTCCTTGATCAAAGAGCGCAGCTGCAAAGTGTTGTAATTAGAAATAGGAACAACAGTTGACTCTCCCCACTCCTCCGCTAGAATCTCCTTTAGTCCAAACGCATCGCTGACGTCATAATCAATATCTGGATAGTCAGTGGCATCAGAGCGAAGAAAGCGGCTGAACAGGAGACCATACTTTATAGGATCAACTTGCGTGATACCCAAGACGTAAGCCACAAGGGATCCAGCTGCCGAGCCGCGTCCAGGGCCAGAAAGCATATTCTCATTTGCTTTGTCCGCAATTGCTTTCATAGTCAGGAAGTATTTTGAAAAACCCCTATCAATAATCACATTCAATTCGTGACGCAGCCTTTCTGTGTATTCTTCATCATTATCCAAACCCATATCGCGAAGACAGCTAATAGAAATCTTAAGCAAAGCCTCATCTGCAGTCTCGCCTTCGGGTACGACAAAATCAGGTAGACGAACTGTATCGTCTGGCATGAAATCTTCGATGCGTTCGTGAGCGATAAAGTGTGTCTTCACAATAGAATCATACACCAAATCGTCGTCGTAAACAACTTGGCACTCTTCAGAGTATTTCTTGTAGGAATCCCACATCTGATCGCCATTCTTTGGATACAACTCCATACCCATCTCGTCAACATCAATCGGCAGTTCAGAACTTAACCATTCTGGCTTGTTAGCGCGGTTAAGAAAACCTAGACGCTTGTACAATTCGCGATCTTTGAATGACTCTGGGCTTGGATAGTGGCTGTCTGCAGTAGAAATAAGCTCC
>Ga0160422_10000444_pt1 | contig 24752 bp, 16 predicted proteins | sample Fk160mmetaG_FD_108192 | JGI IMG/M metagenome (GOLD analysis project Ga0160422, IMG submission 108192) | Marine microbial communities from the Central Pacific Ocean - Fk160115 60m metaG | ecosystem: Environmental > Aquatic > Marine > Oceanic > Photic zone | place: The Central Pacific Ocean...
AAAATGGGAAGGATTCCTGCCGTCACCCACATCTCAAGCGAATTCCGAAACAACGATACCGTCATCAATCCAAAAGCCATCTACCTCGCCGTGTCGCAATCCGGAGAAACGGCCGACACCATTTCCGCTATCAAGGAAATCAAGCTCAAGGGCGGTCAGGTGTTTGGCGTGGTCAACGTGGTTGGTTCCACCATTGCAAGGTTGTGCGGTAAAGGCGTCTACATTCACTCTGGACCTGAACAATCGGTCGCTTCGACCAAGGCGTTCACCAACATGGTGGCGGCTTTGACCATTTTCGCCACCCAATTGGGCAGAACCCGCCACCTTTCGAAGGACGAAGGGCGTGAACTCATGCAGGCTCTGCAACAGACGCCGCACTTGATGGAGACCTACCTCGAAGACATCGGTCCGATAGACGAAGCGGTGAACTTGTTGTGCGAGGCGAATTCCGTTCTTTTCCTCGGCCGAGGCCTCTCTGCTACCGTGGCCAAGGAAGGCGCGCTGAAATTGATGGAACTCGCTTACATTCCTTGCCTTGCCTATCCAGCAGGCGAAATGAAGCACGGCCCAATAGCGCTTTTGGAGGAGGGCAGCCCGGTGGTGGTGATTGCACCCAACGACCACCTCAAGGAGAAAACCATGTCGGCGCTCCACGAAGTTAAGGCGAGAGGTGCCAAGGTGATCCTCATTCACGAGCAGGGCGATGCCATCGCTTCGGAAGGGGATGTTTCCATTGCGGTTCCCGCTGTCCACCCGTCGCTCTCCCCGCTTCTCACGGTGCTTCCTTTGCAACTCATGGCGTATTACACGGCGCTCCGTATGGGGCGCGATGTGGACCGGCCGCGAAACCTTGCCAAATCGGTCACCGTTGAGTGATTTCAAATGATGGTGAACCGTTGTTCGTTCTCTTTCCAATTGAACGGTTTGTAGCCGAGGAGGTGGTTTGTGTGCCGCATCTTGACGATGCCGAGTTTCCTCGTCACGTCATCCCCATGACGTTCCATAACAAGGTGAACCACGCCGTCTGAGAGGTAGTCTTCCACGCCATATTCTCCGAATTGTTTGTGATCTTCACCGGTCATTTCGCAGATGAAGAAGGACGTGAGTTCCAGGCGCCGAACCGCCTCAAACAAACGGAAGATTTCGTCTCGTGGGTTGTCCATTTTGGTGAGCGTGAAAAAGGCTCCAAGGGAGTCAAACACCAGGAGTTCAAACCCGATGGACTGCCGGTAGGAGGTGAGTTGCTTGATGAGTTGACCCATCCAATCGACACGGTTGCTCATGCCCTGCTCGTCCAGTTGGACGCGCAGGTCTGCAAGATCGATGATGGCGATTCTGTTTCTGACCCTCGGGTCGTCAACGTTCATGCCCATGTTCGCCATGTGCGAGCGAAGCGAGTCCTTCCCCTGCTCAAGCGTGACGTAAATGCCGCTGGTTTCGCCGTACAGGACAGCGTTGTACAGCATGGAAAAGGTCAGGCTTGATTTCATGGCTCCTGACGCACCCGCCACGATGCTGATGTGCCCCTGTGGAATCCCACCCTGCATTTTCTCGTCCAGTCCTTCAATGTGGGTCGGGATTCGTTCAATCTCAGACATGCGGCTCGCTCTGTGGGTTGTCCGTTGGATTCTTCAATATCACCCAAACAAACGATGAAAATTTCAAAGTTCCCCTCCTGAAACAGCAAGATATGCGCGTGTGGTTGGCATCAAACTCAACACGACGCTTTTCCCTTCTCGAACCGCTTTTTTCCGACCTTGAACAACGCGGGTTGGCCGAAGTTGATGAGACACCGCCCTCCGGTACGGTCGACAGGCAAGTTTCCCAAATCTGTCAGCGAAAGGTGGCGGCCGTTCCACCCTCAGGTCACGATTTGGTGGTTGTTGCAGACACGATGCTCAGCGATCCCGATGACCACTCGCTTAGCATCGGAAAGCCACGCGATATCGTTCACGCTGCGACCACGCTGCACAGGTTGAACGGGCGCCATCACCAAGTCTGGACGGCCACGAGTGTTTGTTGGAAAGGCGAGTGGCACCACTGGTGTGCCTCTGCGGTCGTGTCCATTCCGGAATTGACGGCGGACCAGTTGGACGGTTTGTTGTCCTCGGGCTCTTGGCAAGGAAAGGCGGGTGCTTACGATCTCTACGGGCCGATGGGTGAATTTGCCTCCGTGGTTGAAGGAGCGGAGAGCACGGTGCTGGGCTTGGCTGCTGGCGCCATGGAGTTCCTTGAGCAACTGGCATCGTTGGCTTAGCATCAGAGCAGGGGCGTCAAACCCAAGTCGTGTTTCTGCATGTCAACCACGACATTATGACCAGGAATCATCAGCAACTTGTCCTCAGCATCAAGGGAAAACACGTTGATTCGCAATTGGTCGGCCATGTGCTTAATTTCCCTTCTGCAGGCCATTTGGTGACTTTCCATGTGGACCAGGGAACGCAGGTCAACGATCGCGGTGTCCCCCTGCATCACCCGTTCAAGCATGGCGTTGGTCGGGATTCGTTTCATCGCATCAGGGGCGATGTATCGAAGCGCTTTGCTCGGTGTTGGTCGAAGACGTTGGATTTGGACACCGAGGTCATGAAACGCTTCACCGTCCGGGGTGAGCGGGCCGTTCCAACCAAGCGGGGGTGAGCGCGGCGCCAGGACGACTGAGGTGCTGCGGTTTGATTCCTCCGACGGCTTGAGTTCGTTTTGCACCGGCTGTTCGGTTGTGGTTGTGTTCGACAACGACACGGGTTGCTGAGCTGCGGGTTGAGGCGGTGGCCGGTTTTCAGGTGTTTTTCCCTCGGGGTCGGGAAGACCGAAAAATTGCCAAAGACTCCCCATGTTCTTACCTCAGATGTCCAAATCGTCAAGCAACGATTGCAACTCTGAGGCGCCAGCAGGCGGTGCAGTATCTGAACGTATGGGTTCGGGTGCGGTTGCAGCAGGCGGATTGTTCGCTAACCATTGCTCGCCGTAGTAGTTCCATTGTGCCATACTCCATCCGTCGGGCAGACCTGTCGCTGGGAGCGGAGGACCGGTGTTCACCACCGAGGACGTTTCGGTTGCCATCGGTTCCGGGGGTTGTTGAACGGCGGGGGTCTCGACGGCCTGAGCAACCTCCGGCTGAGCAGGTTCCGGGAACGGGTTCTGGGTTGATGCTACGGGTTCTGGGTTGGCGAATTGGCTCTGTTCAAACGCTCCGAAATCCTCGGCGCTGTCTGAACCTCTTCGGGTGAAGAACAGGAACATGACCAAGGCGACAATGAGGAACCCGAGAAGACCGATCACGGCGGCTGTGGTTGTGCCTACAGCGCTGGTGATGCTCTCGATAATCCCTTCTGGAGGTCGTTCGGCTACATTGATGGTGAGGGTTTGCTGAGCGGTCGCCCCGTCGTCGTCGGTAGCGACCACGGTGACCGTCCACGTTCCAGCAGGCAGGTTTTCCATGGTCCATGAGGAGCCGGTGAAATCAACATCACCAACCTTTTCTCCGTCAAGGTTCGTATCGAGGTGGGAACTGTCCCATTGGAAACCAAGGGCACTCTTGTCGTTCAACGTGTCGTTGAAAAAGTCGAGCCCATTAAGGGTCAGATTGTCGCCTTCCGTCAGGTTCTCAAAAGTCGTTTGAACGGCATCTAGGACTCGAGGTGGCTCGTTGATGATGCTGATGTTCATGCTGATCTTGGCCGTTGCACCGTCGTCGTCTATCACCGTCACGGTAACCCACCGGACATCGTCCGTCGTCCATGTGTAGGTGATTTCAGTGCCGTTGAGCTCGCAGTCGTTGTCTGCGACCCCGTCGTTGTCAACATCCAATCTCGAATCAAGGTCCCAACAGATCTCCAAGTTGTCGATGTCGGAGCTCGTGTCGGTGGCGTTGACGCTGAACGTGAACGGATCGTTTTCGATCCCGTAGGTGTACTCCGGGAGACCTGATACGCTCGGTGGAACGTTGTGAATCATCACGGTGGCTTGCTGGGTGCTCGAGGTGGCACCGTCGGCATCGATGGCCCTAACCTGCAGCGTGTGTTCGCCCGAAGTGTTCCAAGACGATGGGATGGACGATGCTACACCGATGCTGGCCAAGGTCCAGTTTTCGTCGGCAATTGATGGATGCCACTCGACAAGGACGGTGCCTTCGTCATTGGCTGAGTCGGCGGCCGTGGCGCGGAGCAAGACCACCTCGTCTTCGTCGAAATGCCAAGTGCCGTTTTCGTCGGGCAAGGCCTCTTGGCCGCCCGTGAAGAGCGTGATTGGTGAAATGGTGGGCGGGATGTTCAACACCAGCACTTCGCTGTTGATGACCGTCGTGTCCCCGTCGTCATCCATAGCGACGGCCGTAACGTTGAGCGGCCCCTCAAACATGGGCGTGAAGGTGCAGGTGGGCTGGGTCAGCCCCTCTTCACAGTCGAGTCCGGGCCACGATATGGTTACCTGCTGACCGCTTGGTGATGTGGTGTCAATGTCGCTGATGTCAACCGCTTGAACGGTGATCGGCGATTCAACCTCCACCGAATCCGGGTGAGTGAGGTTGAAGATGGGAGCTCGATTGAGCACCACGACATCGACCATCATTTCGTCAACGTCCAATTCTTCGTCGACGACAACGACGTTCACGCTCCACGCGCCGCTGTTGGACCAGTTCCAACGCGTGAAACAATCGGGCGCCTCGATGATGTCAATGAGGCCGGCCCGAGATTCAATTTCGAACCGACAGTCAACATCACCACCGTCGATATCAAAACTCCCCGTGGCGTTGAGCGTGATGTTGTCAAAGGTGTACTTTCCTTCATCGACCACCAACGAGGCCGTGGGTGCTCTGCCGATAAAAATGGACAGCGATGCGGCGTTGTTGGTGCGGTTGGCGTCGGCAGTGATGTTCTCGTCGGGGTCCACGGTGAACGACATCTGTGCGGTGCCGATGGTCATGTTGCTGGGCACCTCCCAATCCACGAGCAGGCGCTCTTCGCTGTATGGCGCTATCGAGGGCAGGGCGTCACGGATGACGACCCCATCAGGCGTGACGATTTCCATGAAGGTCGATGGCGCTGTCAGCACCCCCCTGTTTTGGGCCGGTAAGGAAAAGCTGAGAACATCACCGGGCAAGGCGTTGTAGCCGATTGAGGCGCTCAAGGTCGTGGTTTCGTTGCCCCGCGTGCGCTCAACGATGACCGAACTGGCTTGAGCGATGAGGTCCAGACCCACCACGCTCAAATCCTGGACGACGGTGGTTGCGCCAACGATTTTCGCAACAGGATCGTAAACAACGACACCGTTGCTGGTGTAGTCGTCGCTGGAGGGCGTGTCGTCGAGTTCACTGGAGACATTGAGGGCAACCTGTGCTTGCCCGTTGTTGTCCGTCGTTGGGTTCAGAACGGTATCGGCTACCTCGTACCGCAGCTGGAGATTGGTGTTTTTGATCGGCGTTGGCGGTGAACCTGCCACGTTGTAATCGATTGAGATTTGCTCAATGGCGTCCGGAAGGGTGGCCGTTGTTGTTTTGATGACGTGAATTTGCGTGTTTCGTCCACCCGGTGAGGACGAGGCAACCACGCTGTTGGAATCGGCCGGGCTGTAGGTTTTCAACACCCAGTCGATGGTGAACCCGGCGGGGTTGATGATTCGGTTCCAAACGCTGCCCCGAACCGCTGGACAGTACCAATTGAACCCGGTGTTCACGCCCGTAGCGTTCCATTCAGCAATCTTGTACGAATCGTCGCAACCGCTGTACTGCGGCGAATCGCCGTCTTCAACGGGGGCTTCATTCTTGATGACCTGCCAAGAATTGTTTTCGGCTTCCTGAGTGTCAAATTGAGAGGGGTCAAAGTAGTCCGAGGTGCCGGTGACAACGGTAGAGGCATTGAATGGCATGTACCACTGATCACCCGTTCGCGCTGGGAAATCATGCCGCTCTTTGGCGGGTGCGTAGGAGTTGTTGAACGTAAGGTCGCCGAGATCTTGCTTCAACCAGCCCTGCGGTTGTCCGAAGAAACACGGCAAGAAATCCACACCCAAAAAGAAGTCCGAGGTGATGAGGCCCAAGTCCCTTGCCCGGAGGATGTCAAGGCCTCGATACTCAATATTCACGCGTCCACTGACGCCCTCGAGTGTGGCACCGCAGTTGGTGTTGCCGTTGGCGCTGGTGAACGAACCCGATATCTCAACCTCGTACACCAGGGCCGTTGTCCCGTCGGTGTCCGTGATGTAAGAAATGCCGGTCACTTCGTTCGTCGTGTCCCCTGTCAGTGCGTTCAGTGAGGCAGAAACGTTGGCTTGAGCGAGAAGCCGCGCAACGTCAAATTTTGTTTCATACACCCATTTGTCCCCAATCCGGTGACTGGGCACGTCCACGATGCCATCAACGCCTTGGGAACGTTGTTCTGCGGCATGTTCACGTAGGTCATAGCTCGATTCGACAACACCAAGGCCCATCGATGCGATGAACAGGGCGACGAGAAAGGTGGCTTGACAGGCTCGGCCGAACATAAAACGAGGTGGCAGTTCTGATACAAAAGAGAATGTCCTTCCTGCGACGGTTCAAGATTGTGAATCTAGCCACTGCTGGCCGTAGTACGTCCATTGTTCCATGGTCCACCCTTCAGGAAGTCCATCCTCGGGCACGGGAGGGCCTTCCTGTCCTGCCTCTGTCGTGCTTGACAGCTGCTGCAGCGCATCGTTAAACAAGTAATCTGGAGGAGGCCCTTCCGGCCGTTTCTGACGGGCTCTTTCTTCCCGCTCGGAGGGTGAGTCGTCGGCGAAGGGGTCGGCAAGTTCCTTCCACTCCGCCGTTGCATCGGTCCGCCGCTTTCTTCTCGAGAACAACAACACGAGAAGCAGCATCACTGCCAGAAGACTCAACTGAGCCACCGGGCTTGCTTCCTCACCGACCAGTGCTGCGGCGAGGTTTTCCACCGGCGTTCGGTCCGCTGGAAGGACGGTGAACGAAACGGTCTTGGTTCCCGGCCGCTCGGGGTTTTCGTCCCAAGCGATGATCTTCACGGAGCGCCGTCCGTCCTTCGTGAATTGGTGCGTAACCGTTTTGCCGATGAGGTCGGCGTCGTTGTCGGGAATCCCGTCTTCGTTGCTGTCCTCGAAGACATCCAAGTCCCAAACAACGGTCAAATCGTTGACATCGTTGAGGGCGTCAATCGTGTTGCTGGCGTCCAACGTGCAAACTTCGTAGGCCGTGCAGGAGAACTCCCCCGTACGGACCAGCGGCGGCGTGTTGAGCACCATGACTTCGAGGACCTCGCTTGTGTGTGCGCCGTCATCGTCGGTGACGTGGTAGACCAATTTTTGAATCCCACTTCTGTTCCAAGAAATGGTCAGGTTATCTCCCTCAACGTCGCAATCGTCGTCTGCACTGCCCATATCGTCCGAATCCATGCTCGGGTCAATGTCCCAACATCGCACCAGCGTCTCAACATCGGAGGGGGTGTCAGAAGAACTGCCTGAAACGCTGATGCTCTCGCCCTCGGCTACCGGGAGGATTTGTGCGATGGGCTCGATGGTTGGTGGGACGTTTTGAACACTCACCCAGCGTTCTTCAATCCCGCTTGAGGCGCTTTCTGAGTCGGTGACCTCGAGCCGCATTTTGTGAAGCCCCGCCTCGAGCCAGACCATCTCAAACTCAGAGGTTCTCCCGTCAAAAACGCGAACCAAAGAGGGTTGTGCGTCGTCTGGCCACCACGTGTGCGTTAACCCATCAACGTCGTCAACCGAATCCTGAGCCTGCCCCTTTACGGTCACCGCTTGGTCTTCTTCCACGTGCCAAGTGTCTTGAGCATCCATCACGATGGGGCCGTTGTCGTCCACCATCTGGATGTTGATGCTGTGGGGTTGAATGTTCGTGAACTTGACGTCAAACGTCGCTGACGCTGTTGCCCTGTCGTCGTCTGTTCCGACGGCGGTGAACGTTTTCCAACCCTCGGTGTTGGAGGTTGTGGTGCAGGTTCTGGTGTAGTAGCCTTCCTTGCAGTTGGCGCCTGGCCAGTAAATATCGACAACGCCTGGCCACAATTCCTCTGAGTCTGAATCGTTGGCGTAGGCGTAGAGCGTGATGGGGTATTCCACTTTTGCTTCGGTTCGTTGGCTTCTCACTTCGATCTTTGGGGCTCGATTTTCGACATGGACCTCAAGAATCATTTGTGTCGTGTCACGTTCCTCGTCTTCAACCGTGATTTCAACCGGGTACACGCCGTCGTCGGTCCAAGTGTAGTTCAGGGTGCATGACGGCGAGACGATGCGCTCGTAATCCCAAGTGCGAGTGCCGTCATCAAAGGGCACGTAGAATTCGCAGGAAACCTCACCGCCGTCCTCATCATAACTGCCGCTGGCGTTGACGAAAATGACCTCACGGGTCAGCCCCGTCGCCTCGGTAGCGACCGGCGTTGGCGTGCGTCCAACGAACAACTCAATGCTGCCAATGTTGTTCTGGAAATTAGCGTCAGCGCTGTTCAATCGTCCGGTGTCGGCTTCCCACTGGATTTGAAGCGAGCCGATGCTCGAGCCGTTGGGGACTTCCCAAATCGTGTACATTTTGTACGCCTGATAGGTCTGCAAAGCAGGAAGTTCCTCGGTGATGGCCACCCCGTCGGGCGTTGTCAATCGGGCGTCGGTGACGGCGGAGGTCGTGATGCCACGGTTGTTGAAGGCGACTTCAATGTCGAGTTTGTCTCCCGGAAGGACGTTGTAGCCGGAGAGAGCGTTGAGTTGGGTGAGGGTGCAGACGTCGTCAATGCACCGCTCCCGCAGGATGACGGCTGCCCCTTCGTCAGCGAAGACATCCAAGCCAACGAGGTACTGATCGAGGGTGACGGTCGCCACACCAACCTTGTCACCTGCCTTGGCCACCAGCCCATGACTGGCGTAGTCAAGTTGGGTCGCCGACGAATCGAGCGCATCGCCGATGTCGACCATGGCCCATGCACTGCCGTTGGCCGCCGTGGTCAAGGACGTGACAAAGCCCTCCACTTCGTGGTGCAGTTCAAGTGGCAAGCCCGCCGTGTTGGAGAAACACGATGAGGAAGCGTTCACCCAGACTTGCATGGGCGTGTTCAGGGCGGTAATGGCCCGTTCAGGGACCACCTCAAGGCAGTCCGCACGGCTGCCGGGATTGGTGTACGGCTCCACGCCGGACGAGCCAACAGGGTCGTACCGCTTGAGTTTGAAATCGATCACAAGGCCGATGTCATCGGCCGTGTGAAGCCATGCGTAATTGCGCACTTCCGGGCAGTACCAGCGGTAGCCTTCCGAGATACCATCGCTGTTGAACGAGGTCATTTCGTAGGATTCGTTGCAACCTCCGTAATCGATGGTTTGCCCGACGTTGTTGGTGGGTTTCCCGACATCGGTGACCACCCATGTGGTGGTGTTCGTGTCCGTTTCGGGTGGGGGAAACGGCGTGATGTAATCGCTTTGTCCCGACCATTGCGAGTACGATGTGGTCGTCGTGGTCCAACGTTCATCAATGCGAAGCGGGAAGTCGTAATTCTCGTTGACGGGCGAGTAGGTGGTTGTGATGGTGATGTCGCCCAGGATTTGTTCGAGGAAGGAGATGCCGCTGGGTACAAACCGAATGTACATGTCAAGTTCGCTTCGGATGGGCGCGAGGTCGCTCACCCGAAGGTATTCTGTTTGGGTGAATTGGATGTAGACATTGCCCGAGTAGCCTTCGAGGGAGACGCCGGATTTGTCGAAGTTGGCCGAGGTCCGGAGGGTGTAGGCCAACACGCTCATGTTGTCCACGTTTTGGGTGGTGATCGCCGTAACTTCAGAGGTGGTGTCGCCCTGGATTTCACCAACCGTGGCGTCAACGCCTGTGTCGGTAACCAGCACGGTCGGGTCAAAGGTTCCGGCGTAAATCCAACGATCACCGATGCGCCACGTCGGGACATCAGAAACTCCTGGATCACCGGCAATCGAGCGGTCGATAGAGGGGTCAGAGAGCTGCTCATGATGCGAGAGTGGCGCCATGTTCAGCAGCAACAGCGACACCAAAAAGAGGGCCAGCCGGTGCGGCGCGTGCCTTCCCCCCATGGTGAGCCCACGGGTGCGGGAGGCCATCAAGACTTCTCTTGGAGAGGTTCGAGGGGCTCAGAGCAGGTCGGCCAGTTCGTCCTTGATGATTTCAACGGCTTCGAGAATCTCGTCCTTGTGCCGTGCGCCGGTAATCACCATTTTTCCAGAGCCGAAAATCAGGCAAACGACCTTCGGGTCGTCCAGTCGATAAATCAGACCGGGGAACTGCTCCGGTTCGTATTCGACTTTGTCAAACGGCAGGTGGAAGGTGAGGTGGTTCAGGTTGAGTTTTCGTGGAACACCCGCCTGCGGCTCGCCGGTAAACTTGTCCACACCGTCGTAATCTTCTGGGTAGTGGAGAGCGTACGTGGCGACCATGTTTTGGACTTCAATGGTGACGTCCTTGAGGTCCCAGGTTTCGATGCCAGCGGCTCTCAAGTCTTTGATCATGCGGTCGATACCCGTGTGAATGTTGTCCTCGTCTTTTCCACCGGTGCAGACCGCCCTTCCGGACCGGAACATCAGGATAGCAAGTTTTGGCTCGGTGACCCTGTAAACAACGCCAGGAAATTGCTCGGGCTCGTATTCACAGTTTAGCTGAATAGCGATGTCAGGAAGGTCGAGTTCTTCGGCGACGCGAGTGCTTGCGACGACGTTTACCACTGTTAGGCGTTCTTCATCAGTTGTCATATATAACCCCAAATTCCTTTAGTATATAAAAGGAATTTCTGCGCCCAAGAACATTTTCAACACGATTTGTCGATACGAACGCCTGGATTTCCAAGTCGAGACACGAGGGTCCTGCCCCCTGCAAGTTCAATAGCTTCGCTTGTTTTTTTGGGATTTTTTGTGAGCGCCACCATGCAACCTCCACCACCGGCACCGGTCAATTTCACGCCGATTGAACTGGGTGCGGCGGCCATGATGAGCGTTTCCAGCTCTGGTGAAGAAACCCCGAGGCCTCGAAGCAGGAGATGGTTTTCACTCATGGCGTGGCCAACCGCTTCGTAATCCCCCTTCAGCAGGGCGCTCAGGCCGCGCCTCGCCACCGTGCCAATCGCTTCAATTTCTCTCATTCGCGACGGGTCCTTCCGCAATGCCTTGGCCACCATGGCCACCTGTCGTGAAGTGGGCGCATGGATGCCCGTGTTTCCCAGAACAAGGTACATCTCTTCGTCAGGAGGTGTCAAACCGTGTACCTCCCATGTCCGTTCGCCTTCAGGGGTGCTCAAGCGACGCGTGTAGAGCCAATTGCCGACGTCTTCTCGCTTGTCGGAAAGAACCACAACCCCCCCTTCCACACTTGTGGAGGCGTCCATCGGTGAGGCCCTCCCCTCTTGTGCTCGGGCCTCAGCCAGATGCGCGATCTCACTCAAGCGGTCGCCATCAAGCGGCAGGTCCGGGTGAACCAATCGATGCATTGCTGCGCCGGCAGCCGCGCTCAGGGCCGCACTCGAACCAAGGCCAGAAGCGGATGGAATGTCTCCTGAAACATGAACAGCCATGGGTTCGCTGTCGGGGAGCCAAGTCTCCTTCAGCATGGTGACGTGTGGGTGCTTCTTTTCGTCAAGAGCGCTGCCGTCCACGCTCCAAGAAGTGGCTTTCGAGATGGACACGCACAGCCGTTGCTCGATAGCGACGGCGACGGCAGGCTGCCCGTACACCACGGCATGCTCGCCGAAGAGGATGCATTTTCCCGGAGCACTGGCCTTCACAAGCACCGCCTCCTCGCCCATGAGCATTAGAAGGCGTTCGACCTCATATTCCTTCGTACAGACCCAATGGCTCCCTGGTTGATTTAGCGGTGCATTGAAGGAGCGCCAAGCAACACGCCGACCAAGGCGGTGGGGCGCCTGGGGGTCTTGGTGGCGTGGAGCATCCTTTGTTTATGGATTATGGACCGGTGCCCGGGTGGGCCATTCTGTTCGTTCTCTTCGCTGTTTCAGGGGGCTTTTTCGGCTACCAGGTCGTCAAAGCTTCGCGCCTTGTTTTGAAAGGAAAACCTGAGAACCGTTTTGACAATTGGCCAGCGCGTGTCTCTGAGGTTCTCAGCGGGTGGCTGGGTCAAAAGAAAGTGCTCAAAGACAGGGTCGCCGGCGGCATACACGTCTTGATGTTCTGGGGCTTTTTGATGCTTTCAACGGACATGTTTGACCTGGCCAGCGGAAATCAATTTTCGCAAAAAGTCCTTCCTGAACTCCTCCGGGGCCCGTGGAACCTCATCGTTGAAATCGGCTATACAATCGCCTTTGTTGGCTGCGTTCTCGCTCTCGTTCGCCGGGTCGTGTTTACGCCAGAGAAACTCAAAGGGAAATCGCAGTTGGAAGGAAACGTCATTCTCCTTCTCATCATGACCATCACCACCACATCCTTCGTCGTCGAGGCAGGTGAATCCACGGTTTCAGCGACATGGGAGCCGATAGGTGCCTGGGTGGCCACCTCCTTGGTACCGTCAACGAGCGTTGTCGTCGCGGCCTATTGGGCTCACATGCTCGCCATCTGCGTCTTCCTGTTTTTGATTCCCCTCTCCAAACACATGCACCTTGTGATGGCTTTCCCGAACGTGTTCTTCCACGACCTCCGGCCGATGGCCACGATGGAACCGCTCGCTCGCGGTGACGACGGGAAGGCGGTGCTTCTGGACGAACTTGACCTGGAATCGTTTGGTGCCGTCAAGTACTCTGACTTCACGTGGCGCGATCTCATCGACGGCTGGGCCTGCACCTCGTGCGCTCGCTGTCAAGACGTCTGCCCCGCTTACGCCAGCGGCAAGGACCTCAACCCGATGCAAATCATCCACGATGTGCGTCATTATGCCAACGACCACGCCACGACCCTCTTCGCAGATGAGGCACCCGAGGAGGACATCATCGCCCGCTTTGGCGAAGGGGCGATATGGGCGTGCACCACGTGCCACGCCTGCGTTGAGGCATGCCCGATTTACATCGATCATGTTCCGAAGTTGACCGATGCTCGCCGACATTTGATGATGGAGCGAATGGAATTTGACGAGAGCGTTGAGGACACCGTCATGCCGCTCATGGCCACCATCGAGAACCTCGAATCGGATTCCAACCCCTACGGATTACCAGCTCACGAGCGCGGCGACTGGGCCGAGGGCTTGGACGTGAAGGTGGCGGAACCCGCTGAGTACATCTACTTCGCTGGCTGTGCGGCGTCGTTCGATGAGCGCAACAAAAAGGTCGCCCGTGACACGATCAGCATCATGAAAGAAGCCGGCCTTGATGTAGGGATTCTTGGCATGGAGGAGGGTTGCACGGGCGATGCGGCACGGCGCGCAGGCAACGAGTACCTCTTCCAAATGCTCGCCGAGACCAACCTTTCAACGTTTGAGGAAATTGGTGTCAAGAAAATCGTAGCCTCGTGCCCGCATTGTTTCCACACCCTCGGTAAAGAATACAAGGACTACGGGGGTGAGGACATTGAGGTGATGCACCACTCGCAACTCATCAATCATCTCCAGAAGGAGGGTAAACTTCCACAACCGGCTCACGACGGGTCGGTCACGTTTCACGACCCTTGCTACCTCGGTCGCATCGGTGGAGAATTGGACGCCCCGAGAGACGCCATTGGCGGTGTTGATGTTGAGCCCGAACGAAGCGGACGAGAATCGTTCTGTTGCGGTGCTGGTGGTGCCCAGATGTGGATGGAGGAACACGTTGACGAAGGCTACGATAGGGTCAACGTGATCCGCTCAAAGGAACTTGCCGCAACCGGGGCTGACACCGTCGCCGTTGGGTGCCCGTTCTGCTCCACCATGGTCACCGACGGTTTGAGCGCCATCGGGGCAGAGATGGAGGTCAAAGACATCGCTGAGTTGGTGTGGGAACAGATCAAAGCGAACGACGCTAAGATTGAAGCGATGAAAGCCTCACCAACGATTGCTAACGAGCCTGCCTTGGAGCCTGCCGATGCATGAGGTTGAAGCGTGCTTACCGACATAGAACAGCAGTCACTGCTCGTCTGGTACGATGCTGAGAAACGTGACCTGCCGTGGCGGCAAACCCAAGACCCGTGGCATATTTTGCTCAGCGAAATCCTTCTCCAACAAACCCAGGTCAGTCGAGGGATTGTCTTTTGGGAAAGGATGGTTCGGGCCTTTCCCACCGTTGAAAGCATGGCAAACGCCTCGGTAGACACCGTGCTGAAAGCTTGGGAGGGAGCCGGCTATTACAGCCGAGCGCGACGTCTTCATGCCTTGAGTCAACAGGTGATGCTCCCAGCCAGCGAAGGCGGTTTTGACGGTCGCCTTCCCTCCACATACACGTCGTTGTTGAGCCTCCCAGGCATTGGACCGTACACCGCTGCTGCCGTGGCGAGCATCGCCTTTGGTGAACCCGTGGCGTGTGTTGACGGCAACATACGGCGGGTGATGGCCCGTCGAACAGCCGATGAGAACCCCGGCGTGAAAGCGGTCCAATCGTGGGCGGATGCTTCCTTGGTGGCTGACCGACCGGGCGATTGGAACCAAGCCCTCATGGAATTGGGTGCGACGGTTTGCAAACCAAGGCGCGTCGGTTGCGGCAGATGCCCCATTGAAAACACCTGCACCGTCAAGGGTCGTGCCGAGCACTTCCCTGCGGCGAAACAACAGCGAACCAAGGCGGTGCGGATGGTGGCGGTGGTTGAGTTTGCTGAAGACGGGCACCCCATGCTAACTCAACGGCCCATGCAGGGCATGTTCGCCGGCATGTGGGGGCCGTCCTATCAAGACCAAGCCCCAACAAGCGAGGAAGCGTTCGCCTTCTGCGGCGAAATTCAACACGCACTGAGCCACCGTAAGGTCACGGTTGGTGTGTTTCTTTTGAAGAAAAGCCTGCACAAAAAGGGCACGAAACGTGGCGAAGTAGCCCTTTCAAGCATGGATGTGAAAGTCCTCGACCTCGCCAAGAAGCACGCCAAAAACCGTCATCTGCGTGCAGAGAAAAGGCCTAAACATTGCTCCCCACACCTCGCTACATGAGGTTTGATTTGACCACAGAGTGGCACCTTATCGTTGAAACCTTTCGCACCATGTTTGAGGGGCTCGGCACGATCGTGTCGGAACCCGACAGGGTTGATTTTCGTTCAAACCCACCGCACGTAGCCACCGGCATCACCCTGATGCATTCGGGCCTGCTTCATGCCCACATGCCGCTCCATGCCGTAGAAACGGCTTACACGACCGTCGTGTTTGAAGAGGGCTTGGAACGGCTTCGGTTGGAGGGCCCGGCGTTGAGCTATACCTACACCGTACCTCCTGAACTCCTCGCGCTGCGGCAATGAAAACAGCGTTTCAGTTCTCGGGGCGGTCTGCGCTAAGCAGTTCGTGACGAAACGACGACAGGCACAAGAGCAAGCCCGCAACCAGAACATACTCGGCGGGGGCGGCGATCACGACCCCTTCCTGCGCTTGGTTGAGAAATTCGGTTGTTGACATGCCAGTGGCATCAACATTGTTGGCGACCGGCTGAAAGGCAGCGAGCATGACCACAAAGCCAATGGCCGCCATGGCAAAACCGATGTTCCGCAGACGATGGCCTGCGACGGTCGCTTTCGAGCCGAGGGCGACGGTGCTGAGGAGGGACCACAACACGCCGCCACCGAAGGCGAGCATGGCCGTTAGCACGTGCTCTTCAACATAGTCGTAGGTGTCAAACTGGCTGACAAGAATGCTGTTGAGGGCGGCCACAAGACCGACCAGCGTGGCCGTAAACCAGAGCTTTGGCCGCTGCGCATCCACGGTGTGGTAAAGGTGCCAAGCGTAGAGCATCTGAGCGACGCCAGCGATGGAAAGACCGATGGTGAACACGGCGTCTTGAACGCCCCGTTCATCAACTTCGGAGATAAAGAATGGCACGGCTCTCGGGCTGTCAAAGAAATGGATAACCATGGCCGCAACGATGGTGACTGCAGGCAGGCCCCAACTCGTGTGGGAGAGGAGCACGCCTTGGTCGTGCGTCAAAGGTAGACGTCGACCGTATCTTGGATGCATGTGTCAAAGTCCTCCCATGTCATGCCCAGCACCTTCTCGGCTTTGGCACTTGAGTAATTCGTGTCCCCTCCCATCAGGTTCCGGACTACGGCTCTGGTGAGGTAGCGCTTTCGTCCTAACTTTCCGCCAAGCCAGTCCTGAAAGACAGCGACCAGGAGGAGGAAGTTCGGCAGGCTGTATCTGGGTGATTTTGTTTGCGGGTTGAGTTCACGGATCCGACGGCAAATGGTGGACAGTGTGATGTTGGCATGCGGAGCGAGGATGAAACGGCCGCTCGCCTCGTCAACCTCAAACGCCCGGCGATGCGCCTTCGCCACGTCGCGAACGTGCACCACGGACATGGGAAATTTCGGCGCCAATGGATAATTCCCTTTGATGGCGTCTTTGAAAAAATCCACGCTGGGGGTTGGTCTCACGAAACCACCCCCGAGGACAGCGGTAGGGTTGATAACACGCATGTCCAAATCCATTTCTTCCGCTAACGACCACGCCAGCCGCTCGGATTGCGTTTTTGCGATGGTGTAAGGGAGAGAAGCGTCGGTGTTCCAGACGGATTCGTTTTTTTCCTCCCCTTTTGGAGCGTTCCCAACCGCAGCCGTGCTTGACGTGTAAACCACGCGGTTGATGCCGGCCTGCTTGGCCGCTTTGAGGAGATGGAGCGTGCCTTTGTTGGCTGTATCCAGGATTTCCGTCGCCTGACCGCTGGTGGAGTAGATTGTCGCTGTATGGAACAGACCGTCGCAACCCTCCAGCATTTCAGCCCATCCATCAGCGTCAAGAACGTCCCCTTGCACCAATTCCAGCCTGTGTTCGAGACCAAGTTCGGCCGCATGAGCACGCACGTGTTCCGTCTTTTGAGGGTCCAACAGGTCGCGCACGGAACCGCGAACGGCGTACCCGTTTTCCAAAAGGTCGCGCACGATGTGATTGCCGATATGACCGTTGACGCCCGTGACGAAGATTCGCTCGGGAGCATCGGTTGCCATGTGCGGCCCGAACGCCAGGTCTCGTATGAACCTTCAAGTGCGTCGCACACCAGCCCGGTCTGAAGCCCATGCCCATTCGTCTGCACGACACGCGTCGGAGAGAGAAGGTGAACTTCACCACGCTTGAACCGGGAAAGGTGTCCATGTACGTGTGCGGCGTGACCGTCTACGACCGCTGTCACCTCGGACACGCCCGTTGCTACCTCGCTTTTGATCTGATTCATCGGTGGCTTGAAGCCAGTGGCTACGATGTTCACTATGTCCAAAACTTCACCGACATTGACGACAAGATCATCCATCGGGCGAACGAGCTTGACGGGGATTGGCAGGCTCTCGTAGAGAAAAACATCGATGCTTATTACGAGGACATGGACGCTTTGAACATCCTTCGAGCCGACGTTTACCCCCGATGCACGGAATACGTTGATGACATGATTCGTATCACGCAAGACCTCATCGACAAGGGGCATGCCTACGTTGCCAACGACGGCGTCTATTTCCATGTTGAATCCGCGCCTGAGAAGTACGGACAACTGACGGGTCAATCCATCGATGCCGTGCGATCCGGTGCCGGTGGCCGCGTGGACGAGACGGGTTCAGGCAAGCGAGATCACAAGGATTTCGCCTTGTGGAAAGCGGCAAAACCCAACGAACCAACATGGCCATCGCCGTGGGGTCCGGGCAGGCCCGGATGGCATATTGAGTGCACCGCCATGTCGTTGGACCACTTCGAAAAAGAGTTTGACATCCATGGGGGTGGACATGACCTTCGCTTCCCTCACCACGAAGCCGAGATTTTCCAAGGGGAGTGCCACACGGGCCACTCACCCGTGGTGCATCACTGGCTCCACAACGGTTTTGTCAACATCGACGGCGAAAAAATGAGCAAATCGCTCGGCAATTTTTGGACCATTCGAGACATTCTTACCAAGGTTGACGCCATGGTACTTCGCTTCGCCCTCATCAACGCACACTACCGCTCGCCTATCGACATGAACGAGGCGCTTCTCAACGACGCAGAGAGAAACTACAACCGTCTCTTGCAGTGCTATGTCAATGCGTTGAAGTCTCGTGGCGAAGGCGTGCCGGTTGCCCTGCCTTCGCCTGAGGTGAACTCGCCTGATGTCCTGGCACGCACGCTTGGTCTGCTTGAAAAAATGGGTGAAGGTTTCGCCAAAGCGATGGACGATGACTTCAATTCTCGAGAAGCCATTGCGAAAGTGCTCGGTATTGTTCGCGAATCAAGCAAGATGCTTACCTCAGACCTCGATGAGGCCGATAGAGAGGCGTTCGCCCACTACACGGTAGAATTGCTGGAAGAAACGGCGGGCCGAGTGCTCGGCATCCTTCCGGCGCAGGACGTGGCGCTGGCGGAACCGGAGGAAGACCCGAGGAAGGTGGCCATCGCTGAGAAAGTAAACCAACTCCTTGTTCAACGGGCCGAGGCGCGAGCGAACAAAGACTGGCCACTAGCAGACAGCATCAGGGACCAACTCAACCAGCTTGGCGTGGTTGTCACCGACACCGCTTCCGGCCCAACATGGGATTTGGCTTGATCATTTCTCGCCTTCATCGGGTGGAGAGAGCGGTGGCAACGATGGCACAAACGCCGTCTCACTTTGCGCTGCGGCCGCCTCTTGTTCGTCCCACAATTTCTCAATTTCGACTTCAGCCGCCAAGGCGTCCTCCCCACCTCTTGAGACGAAGTACAAAGCGACCAGCATCAAGGCCACCAACACGACGAGAAGGAGCAGGGCCTGTCCTGCAACATCGTCTTCCTCAGCCTGAGTAAGGTCCACCGGCGTGGTGACTTGACCTGGATTGTTTTCCACCTCGTCAGGAACAACGGTGGTGTTGTCGGACGTGTCAGGTGAGTTGTTCTCGCCCCCGCTGTCGTTCGGGTCTGTAACCTCTGTGCACGGTGGTTGAGTGCCGTCATCACACGGTTCAGGTGCCGTTTCTTCGACAACCTCAAACGCCAACACGGGCGGTAGAGATTCGTCCCGGTCGTAGTATCGGTCGTAAAGTTTTGACATCTCGATTTGGAAATTGGCGGTGCCCGAACCGTTGAGGACGTTGAAGTATCGCTGATCACCGTAGGTGTACCAAGGGTCAAGGCCCACGTTTGGCATGTTTCGTGTGACGCTGTCGAAATCGTTGGCGTCGCCGAAGGCCGCCGTCATCTCTTCCACATCGAAACGCATGGCCATGGTGAGGTTCTCAACAATGCTCGCCCATGTCTGTGCGCCTTCTGGGGCGGCGAGGAAGGTGACATCAACCGCCTTGCCGAATTTCCCGGCAGGTTCTGTATCGGCGCCTTTGAGAGCCGTCATGATGTCTTGGTCGCCATAGACGGCCAAACCACCTACGACGGTCAACCGCACATCAGGGTCGATGGCGTTGATGAGGTTCCGGTAAGGATTAGCGTGGATGTTGTCCACCACGACCAAATCAGCGGCCTTTCCTGCCTCAAGCGTCCCAACCTCGTTTTGCCAGTTTGTGGCAATGGCTGCTCCTGACGTGACCATTTCGACCAGTTCGTAGTCGGTGAAAATATCGCCCAGCATTTCGTCGTCCCAAAGATCGGCCACCTTCAGTTCGTGGAGAGGGGATTTGCTGCCGGAGGGCGCCCAGTCCGGCGCCAGCGTGATGTGGACGCCGGCCGCCTTCGCAGCGGCGACATCGGCGGTTTGTCCGTAGAGCAGGAGGTTCGAGAGCGGCGACCAGACAAGCGTGGCCCCAACCTCTGCCATCTGCTGAAATTCTTGTGTGCCGAGGGCCACGCCGTGAATCAACACCAGTTCGCCAACCAAGAGGTTGTTTTGCACCAGGATGTCAAACTCGCCTCGGCTTCGTTCGTCCACGCCTTCTGCGATGTGGATGAACCAAGCGTCCAGTTTTCCGCTGGCGTTCCCGGTCTTGATGTGATTGCCGACATAATCCGAGGTCAGTTCGGTGACCTTCGTGTGTATCTCATCCCTGCCAAAGTTGTAGTCTTCGATGTTTCTTGAGAGAACGGTAGCATAGCTGTCGTCGGGGTTACTTGGCCCGCCTTGGGCAGCGGTGGCTCCACCGACAAGCGATTTCATTTCGATGTACTTCATCGCCTCGGATTCCATGTTCCAGTAAGGCCCTGAATGGACGAGCATCTTCGGTTTTGTCACCTGTTCGCTGTAGTCCGGATGGTTTTTCCATTCGTATCGGTTGTTGTATCCACCCCATTGGTTTCGGTTGTTTTCCGAGAGGTGCGGTGTCATGTCCCAAAGCGGTGCCTGATTGTAGTGGAGATGGTTGTGAAGGTCGAGAAGCCCGGGGTAAATGGTGCCGTTTGTCTCGTGGATGGGCACGTTTGTCAGGACGACGTCTGACGGCACGTTGTTTTCCCAAACGGCTTCAATCATGCCGTCCTTCACCAGGATATGGCCTTCATTGATGACATCGGCTTCTCCCGTCATTGGCACGATGCGGCCTTTAAGAACGTAGGCTCCGGAGTGGACGTTGTCGTTGAGCCCGTAACATCGAACCATGTTTTGAGCCACGGTGTAGGTTTCTTCACCGCCCCAGCCGGGGGTCGGCGGGGACTTCTTCGAAACATTGCCGTCGGCGTCCTTGACGTAAGACGTGTCCCACCAGGAATCCTCTTCACCGTACGAAAGGGTGTCAACGAGGTTGCCCATGTTGTCTGAAATCGTGGCTGTATCGCCGTCCCAGTAGTCCAACTCGATGCGTGAACTTTCTCGGAAGATGACGATGTATTCGTTGGGCTCAATCGTTGTGTTCCAAGCCAGACGACATGGAGCAGAGCCTCCTTCAGCGATGTCGTCCAACAACCAATCCGACACGTCCGCTGGTGCTGAACCGGCGTTCCACAACTCGATGAACTGATCTGAACTCGAACCGATGTCTCCGTCGCCGTTCCAATCCGTGCCGTTGTAGTCTTCTGAAGACGCCGAGACCAAAATCTCGCTGATGCGAACGTCAACGTAGTCGAGGTTCCTTCCAGCGGTCTCCTTGCTGGGCGATGATGGATCGGTCAGGACCGTTCCCGTGGACTGGCCAACAAAAAGGGCGACGATGAGGAAGGCAAGCGTCAATCGGCGGCTCATGGTTGGTGGAACATTTGCCGGGTCATAAGACCGCTCCTTGATTTTTTATTCATCACAGACCTTCAAAAAGGCTGGATGTTCAGTACTCCGCATGCCAACCTTGGACATCAGCGAACCCGTGTTCGCCGAAACGATAGAAAACAACGAGCTTGTTATTCTCGATTTCTGGGCAGAATGGTGCGGTCCCTGCCGCTCCTACGGACCGATTTACGAGCGTGTCTCCGACGCCTTTCCCGACGTGGTGTTTGGAAAGATAAACACGGAGGAACAGCAATCCCTCGCCGGTATGTTTGGCATTCGCTCCATACCCACGACCATCGCTTTCAAAGAAGGCATTGGTGTGTTCATGCAACCCGGTGCCATACCCGAAGACGCCCTCAAGGACTTGATTGTCAAATTGCAAAACCTCGACATGGACGAAGTGCGTAGCGAAATTGCTGCCAAAGAGGCGGAAAAAGCGGACACGGAATGACGCTCGCCCATCCGATTGATTCAAGACAACCCCCGACGCCGGTGCACCATGGACCTCAGACCCGTGATGGTGGTTCTGCTCTTCCTCACCAGCATGTTTGCTGGTTGCATCGGAGAAAGCGACCAAACGGAGGAAGAAGCCGAAGTCGACAGCATCTACCCCGAGCCGTGGGATCGAACGGACAGGACGTACAACGACCAAGACATCTACGCTCGTGTTTCAGACAACGGCTCCCATGCCATCGATGAGGTCCGCTCCGTCTATGTCCCGGTTCCAACCATCACCGCTTCTGACGGTGGCGCTGGCCTCACGGGCGATGCGGAGGTGCACCTCGGGCTGTGGCTTCCTGTCATCGAAGGTTGCGACTGGGAAAGCGAGAGCCTTGACGAATCGTGTAAAGTGCCTGTCATCGCCGAGGTAGGGCCCTATTACAACGACGGCGATGTAGACGCCCTGACACCCGCCGATAGGCTTGGAAAAATGCTGATTGAAAACTACGTTCCCCACGGCTACGGCGTGGCGCAAGTCTCGGTGTTTGGCACCGGCGAATCGAACCACTGCATGGACTTGATGGGCACTGACGAACAGCGCGGCATCGATGCGGCCGTGACCTGGCTGGGCACCCAACCATGGTCGAACGGCAAGGTCGGCATGATTGGGAAATCTTACGACGGCTCCACGCCATGGCAAGCCGCCACTTTTGGCAACCCTCACCTCGCCACCATCGTTCCGATGTCGGGCCTGATCGGCGTTCACGAACTGATGTGGCGAAACGGTAGCATGGAGGCGCGGGGCATGATCATGCACAACGGCGTCTACGGCTCGTTCGGCATTGACGGGGATAGCGAAGACGCCCACACGCTCTGCGAAGGTTATCTCGAAGGCTACGTCAACGGTCCAGCCGCCTACCTCTCTGGAGGGATGGTGACCTACGCCGGCAACGACTACTGGACAGAACGCTCGTTCCTCGACCGGGTGATTGAGAACTACAACGGTTCAGTCTACATCATTCAGGGCATGCAAGACTGGAACGTTGATCCCCACATGTCGTTTCCAACCCACCAAATCGTGGAGGACGCCGGCATTGAAATCAAGACCCTCGCCGGTCAATGGGCGCATGATTACCCTGACAGAAAATCCGGTCACAGCGCCTTGCCTTCAGGAGAAGGCGCCGAGGCTTACCCCTACACCCTCCGGTGGGACTGGGCAGACGAAATGCTCTACTGGTTTGATTGGTACCTGAAAGGCGAAGGACGCCAACCCACCCTCGGTGTCGAGATGCAGGACAACAGGGGTGGGTGGAGGTTTGAAACGACCTACCCCGCTTTGGACACCGTCTACATGGAAATCGGTGGGGCTGACTTGAACCCGTCAGGTGCATCGCTGATCACAACCACAGAAACCATCACGCTGACATACGGGCCCTTTGAGGAGGACGTTTTCATCGCCGGCATGCCTTCGTTCCACATCGCCATCACGCCTCACACCCCCAACGGGGCCCACGCTTTCCTTGAGATGAGCGACAGCAACGGTCTGCGACTGGGCCATGCCGTCATGGACTTTCGCTTTCACGAAGGGGGACGAGACGGCCAAGAAACACTGGTACCCTTCCAGAAGGTCGTCGGTAAAATGGAATTCATGGCCATGGACATCTTCCTTGAAGCGGGAGAATCCATCGAAATCACCCTCTCTCAGACCGGCCGAGATTACGTCCCTTCGCCGGGCGCTGTTGGGGGTTATACCGTGGATTGGGCCTCATCAACCCTCACGCTACCCTTGGTCTACCGCACCTGCGACGACTTGTTCCAAGTGCCGATGCTCGGCTACGGGGGAGAGGGTCAGCGTACCTGTTAGTGCAACGCTTGCCCAACACCATCGACCTTGTGACCACGCGATTTGGTGATCCTGTCCGCTGGTGAAAATTCCGTTTGGTACCGCTCGCCCATCGTCATCCTCTTAAGCCCTTGACAAACGATGTGCCCCATGGTTTTGACCGCGATACCGGGCGTCAGTGAACGAATGGCCGCCAAGATGAGGCAACATTTTGGTTCCGAGGAAGCCGTCATGACAACATTGGCCTCTGGCGACGTGGGCCGTCTTGCCGAGGTGGAGGGCCTTTCGGTAAAACGAGCGCTGTCCCTTGCCCGTTCATTCGTTGGTGGCGAAGTTTCCTTCCTGGCCACCAAGGAATCCCAGAAACTCCACGGTCAACTGCTCACGCGAATCCAAGGTTTTGCGTCATGCCCAGCGACCAAAGAGCGCATGGGTCTTCTGATGCCACTGGCGGACCTTGAGCCGCGTCGCCGCCTTGTTGGTGCCGCAATGCAAATCGACAGCGAATGGCTTCAGGAGCAAAGCCAGCAGTGGGCCAACTTGGGTCGGTTGAAAGAAAAGCAGGAGCGCTACGACAGGGTTGTTGTGTCAAGTCAGCCAATGGAGCATCTCAAGCGGTACTGTCGCGTGCTCCAACCCACAAAGCAAGAGACATGGAAGGATTACACCGTGTTCAAAACCGTATCGTGGCTCGGTTCCGGCGCACCGATGGAGGCCCCTGACGGGTGGTTGATTTTGGGCTCCAATCCGGACGAAGCGATGGTTCTTCCCGAGCGTACCATCAACTGGTTCTCTCACAACCACAAGGTGCTCAACGTGGTGTGCGATGTCATAGATGCCGCAAACGATGGCCGCCTGCCCAACAACCCAGTTTTTGAGGAATTGCGAACCGCCCTCAAACCCCTTTCCTCACTGCCAGACGCCATGTCCCAACTTGGTGATGCATCAAAAATTGAGGTGGTCGCTCGAGTCAAGGACGAACTCTGGGGCGTTGTCAAGCGATTGGAGGAGGACGTCAATCAACAGGTCGAGGGGGCCATGAACGATGCCAAGATGGCGCTTTCAGGGGCTGAACTGCTCGAGGCTTTGGCCGACAGCACGGCGTTTCAAAGAAAGCTGCGGGACGCCACGGGTACGGTCATCCAAGAAGCGATGCAGCGAGCGCGGGAACAACTCGCAGCGTTTCTTGAACCCACGAGATTGCGTTGTCCTTTTGACGTGTTCACGGACGCCTGGCCAGCCAAGATCGACCGACAAACCATCGATGGCATCGACGCTGCGCTGGAGTCCAAATTGAAAGCGGAGAAAACCGAACATCTTGTTCAACTCGCGCAACAACTTGGACCGCT
>Ga0160422_10000445_pt1 | contig 24701 bp, 19 predicted proteins | sample Fk160mmetaG_FD_108192 | JGI IMG/M metagenome (GOLD analysis project Ga0160422, IMG submission 108192) | Marine microbial communities from the Central Pacific Ocean - Fk160115 60m metaG | ecosystem: Environmental > Aquatic > Marine > Oceanic > Photic zone | place: The Central Pacific Ocean...
CTCCGGAGAGACGGTTACGGAAGGGCAGGAAGCCCTGCCACGCACGATTGTAAAGCAACATTGCGCAACGTGTCGCCAGCTTTATGAAGCTGTCGTGAAGAACCATTGAGACACCGCCGCGACGCTCCCGTGGGAGTGGTTGTTAGCGTCCATCCCATGCAAGGCATCTCGCACCAGCCTGGGCTTTTGCCTCAGTCGGAGGCCATGAACGAGCGGGTGTTGCTCGTGAGACTTCCCTGCAACCCCATTTTCCCGATCGGACCGATTTACCTGGCCGATCATCTGCACAAGTGTTTCCCGGGAATCCCTCAGCGCATCCTTGATCTCGCCGCCCTGCCGGTGCTGGATGTGCATCGCGTGCTGCGCATCACCATCGAACAGTTCCGGCCCACACTGCTGGTCTTCTCCTGGCGGGACATCCAGATCTATGCCCCCGTTGACGGTCGTGGGGGCAATCCACTTCAGAATTCCTTCGAGGTCTTCTACGCCCGCAACCCGCTGAAGCGATTGCACGGTGCCCTCGGCGGACTGCGGCTGATGACCAGTCACTACGGTGAGCTGTCCCGAAACCAGGCCCTGGTGCGACGGGGGCTTCGCCACGCGAGGCGTCATCACCCCCACGCGAGAGCCGTGCTCGGTGGTGGTGCCGTCAGTGTCTTCTACGAACAGCTCGGGCGCTCCCTGCCGAAGGGAACCATCGTCTCGGTCGGTGAGGGAGAGCCCCTGCTGGAGAAACTTCTGCTGGGCCAATCCCTGGATGGTGAGCGTTGTTTCGTGGTCGGAGACCCCCCCAGGCCCGGGCTGATCCACGAACAACCCGAAAGCCGTCCCAAGACGGCCTGCGATTACGACTACATCGCCTCGATCTGGCCCCAGCTCGACTGGTACCTCGAAGGTGGTGACTTCTATGTGGGGGTGCAGACCAAGCGCGGCTGCCCTCACAACTGCTGCTACTGCGTCTACACGGCTGTCGAAGGCAAGCAGGTCCGTCTCAATCCGGTGGATGAGGTGGTCCGCGAGATGCGGCAGCTTTACGACCGGGGTGTGCGCGGTTTCTGGTTCACCGATGCCCAGTTCATTCCAGCCAAGCGGTACATCGAGGATGCCAAGGAACTGCTGCGAGCCATCAAGGAGGAGGGCCTGACAGACATTCGCTGGGCCGCCTATATCCGCGCTGACAATCTGGATCCGGAACTGGCTCAGCTGATGGTCGACACCGGCATGAGCTATTTCGAAATCGGGATCACCTCCGGTTCACAGGAACTCGTGCGCAAGATGCGCATGGGCTACAACCTGCGCACCGTGCTCGAAAGCTGCCAGATGCTTGCGGATGCGGGATTCCGCGATCACGTCTCGGTCAACTACTCCTTCAACGTGATTGACGAACGTCCGGAGACCATTCGTCAGACGGTGGCCTACCACCGCGAACTCGAGCGCATTTTCGGAGCTGACCTCGTCGAGCCTGCCATTTTCTTCATCGGTCTGCAGCCGCACACGCACCTTGAGCAGTACGGGTTCGATCAGGGTCTGATCAAACCCGGCTACAACCCGATGAGCATGATGCCCTGGACAGCACGAAAGCTGCTCTGGAACCCTGAGCCCATGGGGAGCACCTTCGGAAGAATCTGTCTTGAGGCGTTTGACCGTGACCCATCCGATTTCGGCCGCACCGTGATGTCACTGCTCGAACGGGATTATGGAGTGGCGCCCTTGAAGGAAGCGCTCAGAGCACCGCTTCAGGGTCGGGCGGCCCTTGCCAAGGCCGTCAGCTGACGCATCAGCAGGAGGCTGAGCACGACGATTCCCACCACTCCTCCGAGCGGATTGGCATGGAGACCTCCGGGGCCGATCAACCAGTCCGGGGCACGCGGGGAAATCTGCAGCAGGCCTGACCTGAGGGCGAACCAGCCGCCCACCAGCCCGCCGTGGAGTCCGATGCAGCCCCAGAGCGAGCCTCCATCCAGTCGTCTCTGAACCGCCAAGACAAGCCCCAGCAGCATCAGACCGCTCAACAAGCCGAGCATCGGCAGCAGTCCCTGATCGAAGCGGGTGTGCACAAGGCTGAAGATCAACGCCTGGCCGATCACAGCAGTGCGTTGACCAGTGAGTGCGTTCAGTTCTCCCCAGAGCCATCCGCGAAACAACAGTTCCTCGGCCAGCCCGACACCGAAGCAGAGCAGCAGGGCGTTGAGCGCATCGGCGCCGGTCATCTCACCGAGCCAGCGCCCCCAGGAGCCAAGCAGCACCGGCAGACTGATCAGGGCGAGCAGAGCAGCGGAGCGCAGCAAGCCGAAGGTCAGGCATCTGGCTGATGAGGCCTGACCGCGCCGACTGCGTAGGCCGAGTGTCAACCAGGGGTGTCGGCTTCCCCAGCGATTCCTCACCCAGCCGGGCAGCACGAGGATGAACAGCATCAGGCTGATCACGGTGCCGATCAGGGACAGGCGTGACCCGGAATTGGCGGGCAGAGCAAGGCCGATGGGCTGTGCCAGCAGCCATCCCACGCCGTACAACGCTGGAATCAGCACGAGCGTTGCAATCCAGACGGGGCGACGTTTGAGCAGGTCTCCCCAGACGTTGCCAGCGGAGTTGACGATCAGTCCTCCGGCTCGATGGTGCTGGTCAACCCTTTGCCTTTCAGGGTTTCGCAGTAGAACTCGGCCGGCTCCAGATCACACACGATCACCAGCCCGACGCCGGTGTTGTGCGCTTCGAGCATCACGGCCATGCAGTCCTGCTCGCTGAGTTGCGGAACCACCTGACGCAGGGTGGTCACCACATACTCCATGGAGTTCACCGGATCGTTGTGGAGCAGCACCTTGTAACGCGGAGAGCGCTTGCGCACTTGTTCCGGTGCTTTGTCCAGAACGGCGGCTCCACCTGGGCTACGGCTGGGGGTTTCCACCGCCATGACCATGGTTCTCAATTGGTTGCAATTTAAAAGGACTGGGGACACGGCTTGCGAATTCAGAGACCCTTGATGCGTGCCATGGCGGTGTCCACATTCTCACGACTGTTGAAGGCGGAGAGGCGGAAATACCCTTCACCGGCAGCACCGAAGCCGCTGCCTGGGGTGCCCACCACATTCGCCTTGTTGAGCAGGTGGTCGAAGAACCCCCAGGAGTCCATGCCGTCGGGTGTCTTGATCCACACATAGGGGGCGTGCTCCCCGCCGTAAACGGTGAGACCGGCTTCGCTGAGTTCGCGTCGGATGATTGCGGCATTCTCCATGTAGAAGCTCACCAGCTCCCTGACCTCCTTCTGTCCTGCGTCGGAGTAAACGGCTTCAGCTCCGCGTTGAATGATGTAGCTCACCCCGTTGAACTTGGTGCTCTGGCGACGGTTCCACAGGTTCCAGAGCTCCACCACCTCGCCGTTGGCGGCCTTGCCTTTAAGGCCCTTCGGCACCACGGTCAACGCGCAACGGGTGCCGGTGAAGCCTGCATTTTTGGAGAACGAGCGGAATTCGATCGCACACTCACGGGCACCGTCAATTTCAAAGATTGAGTGAGGCAGACTTGAATCCTGGATGAATGCCTCATAGGCCGCATCGAAAAGGATCAGTGACCCGTTGGCCCGGGCGTAGTCCACCCAGGCCTTGAGTTGCTCCCTCGTTGCCACAGCACCCGTGGGGTTGTTGGGAAAGCACAGATAGATCAGATCCACAGGCTCGCTGGGGATCTCAGCTGCGAATCCGTTGTCGGCACTGATGGGCAGGTAGCTCAGGCCGGCATAACGACCTTCATCTCCTGATTCGCCGGTGCGACCAGCCATCACATTGCTGTCGACGTACACCGGGTACACCGGGTCGGTCACGGCAACACGATTGCCCTCGCCGAGGATGTCGAGAATGTTGCTGCTGTCGCATTTGGAGCCGTCGGAGACGAAGATCTCCTCAGGGCTGATCTCACATCCCCTGGCCTGGAAATCATGCTTGGCGATCGCTTCTCGCAGCCAGCCGTAGCCCTGTTCAGGCCCATAGCCGCGGAATCCATCGGCGGTGCCCATCTCATCGATGGCTGTTTTCATCGCTTCCCGACAGGCCAGGGGCAGCGGTTCGGTCACATCACCGATACCAAGCCGGATCAAGGCTGCGTCGGGGTTCGCTGTGCTGAAGGCCTTCACCCGACGGCCGATTTCAGGGAACAGATAGCCCGCCTTGAGTTTGAGGTAATTGCCGTTGACCTGAACCACTAGAGAGATCGATTTCTGGGGGCATCCTGCTACATACGATGAAGGAAGTCGGGTCGTAAGACCGTGACCGTCGCGCTCAACCCATCCACCGCTCCGGTGTCGTTTGACGAGCTTGTGGATGCGGGCATCAATCGGCCCGCTCGCTACATGGGCCATGAGCTGGGCGTTGAACCGAGGGATTGGCAGGCTGCACGGGTGCGCTGGGCGCTCACCTACCCGGAGCTCTACGAGGTGGGATCCAGCAATCTCGGCCACATCATCCTCTATTCGATTCTCAATGCCCTGCCCGGGCAGGTGTGCGATCGGGCTTATCTGCCGGCCTCCGATCTGGCGAGCCGTCTCAAAGACCGCAAGCAGGCCCTCTTCGGTGTGGAGAGCCGCTGGCCTCTCAACGCCTTTGACATTCTCGGCTTCAGCCTCAGTTATGAGCTGGGAGCCACCAACATCCTGGAGATGTTGGATCTCTGCAGGGTCCCCCTGCGCGCGGCGGATCGGGGGGATCGTCCGCTGGGTGATCCGGAAGCGCCACCGTTGATTTTCGCCGGGGGGCCAACGGCCACCAGCAATCCGGAGCCCTACGCCGCCTTCTTCGATTTCATCGCGCTGGGCGATGGCGAAGAGTTGCTTCCCGAGATCGGACTGGTGCTCGCCGAGGGCAAGCAGGCCGGGATCAGTCGATCAGCACTGCTCCGGGATCTGGCGCAGGTGCCCGGCGTGTATGTGCCGTCGCTGTACGCCCCCGGCACGGATGGGGTGACCCCTGAGCCGCTGATGCCTGAGCTGCCAAGGCGCGTGTTGCGACGGGTGGCCACACCCATGCCCCACTACGCGATGGGTCTGGTGCCCCATGTGGAAACGGTGCATGACCGGCTCACGGTGGAGATCCGTCGAGGTTGCACCCGAGGCTGTCGTTTCTGCCAGCCCGGCATGCTCACGCGCCCAGCCAGGGATGTGGAGCCGGAAGCGGTGATCGAGGCGGTTGAGACCGGCATGCGTCGAACGGGGTACAGCGATTTTTCGCTGCTCTCACTGAGCTGCAGTGACTACCTGGCGCTCCCTGCTGTGGGCGTGGAGCTGCGCAATCGGCTGGCGGATCAGAACGTCACCCTGCAGCTGCCAAGTCAGCGGGTGGATCGTTTCGACCAGGACATCGCCCACATCCTGGGTGGTGCTCGTCAGGCCGGTCTCACCTTTGCACCGGAGGCAGGCACCCAGCGCCTTCGCGACATCGTCAACAAAGGCCTCACGGATGACGACCTGCTGCAGGGCATCCGCACGGCCATGCAGAACGGCTATCGCAAGGTCAAGCTCTATTTCATGATCGGCCTGCCCGGTGAGACCGATGCCGATGTGCTCGGCATCGCCGAAACCTGCCGGATGCTTCAGGACCGGTGCCGTGATCTGGGGCGCCTCGGGCTCAACATCACCATCAGCAATTTCACCCCGAAACCCCACACGCCCTTTCAGTGGCACAGCGTCTCCACAACGGAGTTCCTGCGCAGGCAGCAGCTGCTGCGGGATGCAGGCCGACGTCTTCGTGGAGTGCGCTTCAACTTCACGGATGTGCGCCTCTCGGCGATGGAGGATTTCGTCGGACGTGGAGATCGCCGACTGGCGCCGGTGATCGAGGCAGCCTGGCGTGCCGGTGCAGGCATGGATGCCTGGTTCGAGGCCCTGGACCGAACCTATGCGGCCTGGACCAGCGCCATCGCAGCGTCAGGTCTTGAGGGCCGCTACCGGCAGATGGAGCTTGGGAGCTGGAGTGCGGCGACCGCTCTCGACAGCACGGATCTGGAGGCGTTCTGCCAGCAGCCCCTCCCCTGGGATCACATCGACAGCGGTCTCGACAAGCGCTGGTTGGCGGAGGATCTTCAGCGTGCACTCCAGGCCAGCGTCGTTCCTGATTGCTCCTTTGCAGGCTGCAGCGACTGTGGTGTCTGTGGTCCGGATCTCGGCAACAACGTCGTTGTGCCGCCACCTGCGGTGCCCGCCGCCAAGCCACAGCAGGCGCCACCCAGTGCGCGGGTCTCCCGCATCCGGTTCCGCTTCAGCAAAACAGGGCCCATGGCGCTGCTCAGCCATCTCGACCTCGTGCGTTTGCTGGAGCGTGCCCTGCGCCGCTCAGGCCTCCCGGTGAGTTTCACCGGCGGCTTTCACCCCCTGCCTCGGCTCCAGCTGGCCCTGGCGCTCCCCCTTGGCGTTGAAGGCGAAGGGGAGTGGATGGATCTTGAATTTCTGGAAGCGGTCGATGCAGCGGAGGTGATGGATCGCTGGCAGCGCACGCTGCCGCCTGGATTGCAGCTGCTGTCGGCCAGGGAGGTGGCTGTGTCCTCGCGGAGTTTGTCGCAGCAGCTGGAGAGCAGCCGCTGGCGCTTCATGCTCAGGTGCGCTGAGGGGACATCGCGCAGCGCACCTGCCTGGGAGCCGGCGATTGAGGCTCTGCTCTCCCAGGATGCGTTGATCTGGGAGGACACCGACAAGAAGGGCAGGCCTCGTCGCCGCGATGTCCGCCATCTGCTGGAGAGCCTCCAGCGGCTGGAGCCGCCGAACTCTTCGAGCCTTGTCAACCCCTGCAGCGCCGAGTTGGAACTGGTCGCCACGGTGGATCCACAGGGCCGCAGTCTCAAGCCTTCCCAGGTGCAGCTCTGGATCTCACAACAGCTCGGTTTGGAGTTGTCACTGTCCCGGGTGCGGCGGATGGAGCTCACCCTGTTGCAGTGCTAACGTCAGTTCAGGACTTCAATCCAGAGGCCTGAGCCACGGATTCGTCCCGGTTTTCTTGTCCCATTCATTCTTTGGAACGAGAGGCCCCAAGCCTTGCGTTCCGACCAGCGCCCATGCGCTGATGTGGAACGGCCACAGGAGCGTTCCGCTTCGTGCCAAGTCGACCTGAAGGTCACCCTTCAAAGCAATTTCAATTCACCCCCGTGCAACGAGCCCGATGGCTCGTTGATCGGCATTTGTCCTGACAACGTCGTCAGTTCCTCTTTATGCCCCAGCAAATCGTCATCGCCGAACAGCTGCGCATCGCGGCGGTTCTGACCGATGACCGCGTTGATGAACTGATCGTGGCGCAGGGCCGCTATCAGATCGGCGACGTGTATCTCGGCACCGTGGAGAACGTGCTGCCAGGGATTGACGCCGCATTTGTGAACATCGGCGAGAGCGAGAAAAACGGGTTCATTCACGTGACGGATCTCGGTCCGCTGCGTCTCAAGAAAGGTGCCGCCGGGATCACTGAGCTGCTGGAACCGCGCCAGAAGGTTCTCGTTCAGGTGATGAAGGAGCCCACGGGAACAAAGGGGCCCCGGCTCACAGGCAATCTCGCCCTCCCCGGTCGCTATCTGGTGCTTCAGCCCAGTGGACAGGGGGTGAACATTTCCCGGCGCATCGGCGCGGAAGGGGAGCGCAACCGCCTTCGTGCTCTTGGCGTGCTGGTCAAGCCACCTGGGGCGGGCCTGCTGATCCGCACGGAAGCGGAGGGTGTGAGTGAAGAGCTGCTCATCGATGACCTCGAGTCGTTGCTCCGGCAGTGGGAGGCGATTCAGAAGGCCGCTGAAACGGCATCGCCCCCTGTCCTGCTCAACCGGGATGAGGATTTCATCCATCGCATCCTGCGTGATCACATCGGCCCTGATCTCACACGCGTCGTGTTGGATGATGCGGCCGCTGTCGAACGCGTGACCACCTTTCTGGGACAGGAGGGTGCCGACGTGTCGGTGGAGGCGCACACCGAATCCGATGAGCTGCTCGAGCACTACAGAGTCAACGCCGCCATCCGTGATGCCCTGAAGCCGAGGGTGGATCTCCCGTCCGGCGGTTACGTGATCATTGAGCCCACCGAGGCTCTCACCGTGATCGACGTGAACTCGGGATCCTTCACCCGTTCCGCCAATGCAAGGGAAACGGTGTTGTGGACCAACTGCGAGGCCGCCGCAGAGATCGGGCGGCAACTGAAGCTGCGCAACATCGGTGGCGTGATCATCGTCGACTTTATCGACATGGACTCCCGTCGCGATCAGCTTCAGCTGCTGGAGCATTTCATGACAGCGATGCGCGATGACTCGGCGCGTCCCCAGATCGCTCAGCTGACCGAGCTGGGGCTGGTCGAGATGACGCGCAAGCGTCAGGGGCAGAACATCTATGAGCTGTTCGGTCGCGTCTCACCGGGTTATGAGGCCGTCCTGCCCGGAAAGGCCCTGCCCCAGCCTCAGGCTTCAGCAACCGGTCTCGTGAGATCGGCCACATCGGCACGCGCCGAGGTCCCTGCTCCTGCCGATGCCGGAGGCGGCCGCCGGCGCCGCGGCGGTCGCGGTCGCGCCAATGCCGCCAACGAGACCATTGCAGGCGATTCCGGTCTGGAGCCAGCGGTGGCGGGTGAATCGGCAACGGAGGCCACCGAGCCCGCGGGGGGTGCACGGCGCCAGGATCCCGAACTGATTGCAGTTCCGATGGATGACGATCAGGAGAAGGTCTACGGCTGGCTTGGCCTGAACCCGGTCCTGCTGCTGGACCCGCCGCCGGAGAACGACAACCTGCTGGTGCGTGTCGTGCGACCGGGTGAGGATGCCGAGTCGGTGCTCGAGCAGGCCCGTCAGCAGTTGGCTGCCAGTTCAGGCCGCCGCCGCCGCCGCGGTTCCCGTGGTGGCCGAGGTGGCGGGCGTCATGCGTCAACGGCTGCTGCGCCGGCGTCCGAGCCCGTGTCTGCACAGAAGCAGGAGTCACCACTGCTTGTGGAGATCACACCGTTGGACGTGCCCGCAGTCTCCGAAGTCCAGACACCGGCGCCTGAACCTGTGGCTGCAGGGGTCACCGAGCCTGAAACACCTCCGGAAGAGGTGCGTCCAGGCCGCCGCCGCCGCCGTTCGTCCGCCGCCGTCGAGTGATCGCCGGCGTCGATGAGGTCGGCCGTGGTTGCTGGTTCGGTCCTGTCTTTGCCGCGGCGGTTGTGCTGGATGACACTGCAGCAGCAGAGCTCCGCCACCTCGGGCTGACCGACAGCAAGGCCCTGACACCCAGGCGACGCGCGGCCCTGGTTCCTGAGATCGAAACCAGATCACGGTGCTGGGCCCTGGGTCAGGCGGCGGCACGGGATGTTGATGCCATGGGCATCCGTGTGGCCACGGAGCTGGCCATGATCCGCGCTCTGCAGAGGCTTCCCCAAACACCTGAGCTGGTGCTGGTGGATGGAGTCCTGCCGCTTCGACCCTGGTCAGGTCCGCAGCGCACCATCGTGCGAGGTGACAGCCGAGAGGCCTCGATCGCCGCTGCCAGCGTGTTGGCGAAGGAGGCACGAGATGCGTTGATTCGTCGATTGGCGAGACGCTTCCCCGGCTATGGGCTGGAACGTCATGCCGGTTACGGCACAGCGAAACACCGTGCAGCCCTGCTTGCGTTGGGACCCACGCCGATGCATCGCCACAGTTTCCTAACCAAGGTGTTCACCGGGCGCTGATCCTGTTTCAGCAAGGGGTGTGTCCTGCGCCTGAGACTGCTGGCACCAGGTCTGAAAATCCTTGACCAGCTGGCGGCCCACCCGCCCTTTGATCGTGAGCAGTATGCCGTTGAGGATTGATTCGCCCGTGGTTTCCAGCACACGCTTGGGGATCAGTCTCAGCAGCGGTGGCTGACTCACGTTCACTCCGAGTCTGGCCTCACCCTGTAAGCCTCGGTTGGTCGCTTCCAGCACTGCTTCCAGGCTCAGCCGGAAGTCGTCCACCAGTCCGAGGCCTTCAAGTGTTGCGTCGGTCGCCTGGATGGTGATCGTTCCGTCACCCTGCTCGATCTTCAGTGAGACCACAGGAGAGACCTGCAACTGAAACACCTGCAGGGTGGTGACGGTGTAGCGGTAACGGCCAGGCCCGATCCGGCTCAGCTGTCGCGAGTCAAGCAGCGCTTTGATCACCCGGTCCTCATGCTTGAGGTAGGTGCACAGGCGTTCCGTCTGGTTCGCAACCGGCAGATCAAGATGCTGACTGGCGCGGAAGGCCAGGCCCATTCCTCTTGTGTTGACGCGGCATGATCCTATCGATGGATGTGCTGTGATTCATGCCGATGCGGGTGGCGTTTCTTGGGCCGAAAGGCACCTATGGAGAGCGCGCGGCCACGGAAATGCTCCTGCTGGAGCAGATCAGCGATGCCGAACTGGTGGCTTGCACCGGATTGCGTTCGGTGGTGGAACACGTGGCAGACGGCCGCTGTGATGGTGCCGTTGTGCCTGTGGAGAATTCCGTTGAGGGCGGTGTCACAGCCAGTCTTGATGCCCTTTGGTCGCATCGTGATCTGTGCATCCGGCGCGCGTTGGTGCTGCCGATCCGTCACGCCCTGCTGAGCAGCGGCTCGCTGCCAGGGATCACGGAAGTTCTGTCCCATCCACAGGCTCTTGCCCAGTGCAGTGGCTGGTTGGCCGCCCATCTGCCTCAGGCACTCCAGTTGCCCACCTCGTCAACGGCTGAAGCTGCTCGGATGGTCAAGGACAGTCGCTTCAGGGCCGCGATCGCCGATCGTGTGGTCGGTGAACAGCTGGGACTGACGGAACTGGCGTTTCCGGTCAACGATGTGGCCGGCAACCGCACACGTTTTCTCTGGCTGCACCGAGGGGAACGCCAGAGGGATGGTCAGGTGGCCAGCCTGGCGTTTTCGCTGCACCGCAATGCCCCAGGAGCACTGATTGAGGCCCTGCAGGCCATTGCGGGCCTCGGTCTGAACATGAGCAGGATCGAGTCAAGACCCTCGAAACGAGAGTTGGGAGAGTACGTGTTCTTCGTGGATGTCGAGTTGCCCTCCCCTGGCTCGTCAGCGGTGCTGGTGACGCTTGAAACCCGGCTGCAGCCGCTCTGCGAGCATCTGGCTGACTTCGGGGCCTATCCGAGCTCGGAACTCAGCTGATCCCGGGAGATTCGGAACACCCCAAATTGCATCATGCCGCGGGCAAAGGCCCAGCGCATCAACATCAATGTTGGGGTTTCCCGCAGCCCCTGCAGCAGTGCCGGGGGACCGAGTCTGAGCACGGCGACCGGGCGTCGCATGCCCTCCAGGATCGATTCGTGCCAGGAGGGGAGGGTGGCTGTTGTCCAGTCACCGGTCTCAATGAGCCCTCTGCGCTGCGCGCTGCATTCAAGGTTGTGCTGGAAACCGGGAATGCTGGCGAACTCGGGATGAGCCCATTGCGTCAGCAGCTGGTGCATCACCCAGCGTTCGCGGCGATCCAGGACCCCATCAGCGGGATCACGCCTGTTCCAATCAGCGACGGCGAGGGCGCCGCCCGGCCTGAGCACACGCAGCAGTTCGTCGGCGAAGCGCTGTTTATCGGGCATGTGAGGCCCAGCTTCCACGCTCCAGACCCCGTCGAAGCTTGAATCGTCGAGGCTGAGGTTCAGTGCGTCCATGACCTCGAAGCGGCAGGTCAGGCCAGGGGGGGTCAGCTCAGTGGCGCGCGCGATCTGTGCTGGGCTGATGCTGATGCCCAGCACATCGAAGCCGTAGTCCCTGGCAAGGATGCGCGCACTGCCGCCGATGCCGCATCCGACATCCAGCACTCTGGATCCCGGTGGCAGACGGTCAAGGCCGCTCCAGTGCACCAGCTCGTGAACAAAATCGGCCTTGGCTCGACGGAAATCCCGTCGTCTTGGCGGATCGCCGTAATGACCCAGGTGGACGTGTTCGCCCCACAGAGTCTCCAGAAGGCGGTCGTCCGTCCAGGCGTCATAGGCCGATGCGACGCTCTCACTGGAGTGATAAGCACGATTGCGTCTGGACCAGAGTGTGCAGGCAGTGCCAACAGCAGCGAGACCGATTGCTGCCGTTCCGAGAACAACTGAGAGAGACATCAACCGTTGCCGGAATCCGTGGAGGGCAGGGTGTCACGCAGAACCGTGCGTGCAGCGAGCTGGCGCCTGGTCTCATCAAGCATTTCAAATTCCTGCTCAAGCCTGGTGCGGGTGCTTGTGAGCTCCAGAAGTTCCTGTTGTTGATCAGCCACAGGTCCGCCGAGATGGGCGCCAATCCAGAACGACAGTTCCCGAGGAAGATCAGGCAGGTCGTCCGGCAGGGCCGTCGGAGAATCCGTGAGTTTTCCTGTCAGTTCCACGACATCACGCAGGGCCTTGGTCACTGAATCGGTGAGGCTGTGCAGCGCATCGATGTTTTCTTCCGGGTCATCTTCAATCCAGCTGACCATGGCACTGCGGAAGGGTGTCTCCCGGGTCACATTGAGCACCCTGAAGCGTTGCTGACCAAGCGTGACGATGTTGCTGCGCCCGTCCTCACCCGTCTGATGCTGAACCACTTCAGCGCAGCAGCCGATTGCGGCCATGCTCTGGTTGCGGGGGTCCCAGCGCACAACGCCGAAACGTCGATCGGTCTCGAGCACGCTCTGCAGCATCATCCGGTATCGCGACTCGAAGATGTGCAGAGGAAGAACGTCGCTCGGAAACAGAACAATGTCCGGCAGAGGGAACAGAGGGAGTTCTCTGACGGACAGATCAGCCACGCAGGATTGAGTCGAAGGTGGGAATCCTAGGAAGCCGCTGGATGCTTCGTGCTGAACTCAGAGCTTCACCTCAATGTCCACACCACTGGGGAGATCGAGCTTCATCAGTGCGTCGATCGTCTTCGCGGAAGGGCTGTAGATATCGATGATGCGGCGGTGGGTGCGGGTCTCAAAGTGCTCGCGGGAGTCCTTGTCGACGTGGGGAGACCGCAGAACGCAGTAGATCTTGCGTTTTGTCGGCAGGGGGATGGGGCCGATGGCCGTGGCTGCGGTGTTGTCAGCCGTCTCAATGATTTTGTCGCAAGACAGATCCAGCATGCGGCGGTCAAACGCCTTCAGACGGATGCGAATCTTCTGCTGGGCAATTGCAGTGGACATGAAGCGCGAGGGAATCTCCTGAGGAGATGACGAGAAGTGGATTGTCGAGGTGCTGAACGAGCGCGAGATACCCGCCCGATTCATCTAGAAATCGTAAGGGATGATCTGACCGCAGCCGGATCATCCCCCACAACCATTCAAAGCCTCAGATCACTCGATGATCTTGGACACCACGCCAGCACCGATGGTGCGGCCGCCTTCGCGGATGGCGAAGCGCATGCCCTGTTCGATGGCCACCGGGCAGATCAGCTCGCCGGTCATCTTGATGCGGTCACCGGGCATCACCATCTCAACATCACTGCCGTCATCAGCTGTGAACGCAGTGATCTGACCGGTCACATCAGTCGTACGGATGTAGAACTGCGGGCGATAACCGGCGAAGAAGGGGGTGTGGCGACCACCTTCCTCCTTCTTCAGGACATAGACCTCACCCTCGAACTTGGTGTGAGGAGTGATGGATCCTGGCTTGACGAGCACCATGCCGCGCTCGATCTCTTCCTTCTGGATGCCACGAAGCAGCAGACCGACGTTGTCACCAGCCATGCCCTCGTCAAGCAGCTTGCGGAACATCTCCACGCCGGTGACGGTGGTCTTGCGGGTGTCTTTGATGCCGACGATCTCGATCTCTTCGCCGACCTTGACGACACCACGTTCGATGCGGCCGGTGGCCACTGTGCCACGACCGGTGATGGAGAAAACATCCTCGACAGCCATCAGGAAGGGCTTGTCAACCTCGCGCTCAGGCTCGGGGATGTTGGAGTCAACAGCCGCCATCAACTCCTCGATCTTGGCTTCCCACTCAGCTTCGCCCTCGATGGCCTTCAGGCCGGAGACCTGCACCACGGGGATGTCATCGCCGGGGAAGTCATAGCTGGAGAGGAGTTCGCGGATCTCCATTTCCACCAGCTCGATGATCTCTTCGTCATCGACCATGTCGCACTTGTTGAGAGCAACCACCAGTGCCGGCACGCCAACCTGCTTGGCAAGCAGGATGTGCTCCTTGGTCTGGGCCATCGGGCCGTCGGTGGCTGCACACACGAGAATGGCGCCATCCATCTGAGCGGCACCGGTGATCATGTTCTTCACGTAGTCAGCGTGACCAGGGCAGTCCACGTGGGCGTAGTGCCGTGAATCTGTTTCGTATTCAACGTGGGCGGTGTTGATGGTGATACCGCGCTCCCGCTCCTCAGGGGCACCGTCGATGTCGGCGTAATCCTGAACCTCTGCCTGACCTTTCTTGGCGAGCACATTGGTGATCGCAGCGGTCAGGGTCGTCTTGCCGTGGTCAACGTGGCCGATGGTGCCGATGTTGACGTGGGGCTTGTTCCTTTCAAACTTCTCGCGTGCCATTTTGGTTAAAGAATCGGGGGTGGAATTAAAAGAGTGTAGAGATCAGGAATTGCCCTGATTCTTGGAGATGATGGCCTCGGCCACGTTGCGAGGAACATCCTCGTAGTGACTGAATTCCATCGAGAAAATACCCCGACCCTGAGTCATGGATCGGAGTTCGGTGGCGTAGCCGAACATCTCGGCCAAGGGCACCTTGGCCGAGACTTTTGACGTGCCATCGTCAATTGCCTGACCTTCGACCTGGCCCCTGCGGGAGGACAGGTCGCCGATGATCGAGCCGAGGAAATCCTCGGGCACCTCGACCTCGACCTTCATCATCGGTTCAAGCAGCACGGGATTGCACTTCTTGACCGCATCCTTGAAGGCCATGGAGCCGGCGATCTTGAACGCCATTTCCGACGAGTCCACATCGTGATATGAACCGTCGACCATGGTGACTTTGACGTCGATCATGGGGAATCCTGCGATGACGCCGGATTCGCAGGTCTCCTTCATGCCCATTTCAGAGGGCTTGATGAATTCCTTGGGAACAACGCCGCCCACGATCTTGTTGACGAACTCAAAACCTGACTCGGGTTCGCCAGGCTCCATTTCGATCACCACATGGCCGTACTGACCCTTACCGCCGGTCTGACGTGAGAACTTGCCCTCACCACCAGCGGACCCGCGGATGGTCTCCCGGTAGGAAACCTGAGGTGCGCCGATGTTGGCTTCAACCTTGAATTCGCGCAGCATGCGATCCACCAGGATCTCGAGGTGAAGTTCACCCATGCCCGCAATCACGGTCTGGCCGGTTTCCGCATCGGTGTTGACGCGGAAGGTGGGATCTTCCTCAGCCAGGGCCACCAGGGCCTTGGACAGTTTTTCCATGTCACCCTTCGTCTTGGGTTCCACGGCCACTGAGATCACCGGTTCCGGTACGAACAGTGTCTCCAGAACGATGGGATCGTCGACAGAGCAGAGCGTGTCTCCCGTGGTGGTGTTCTTCAGGCCCAGCACCGCACCGAGGTCACCTGCACGCAGGGAATCAACCTCCTCGCGGTCATCAGCCTTGAGCACAACGAGACGGGAGATCCGTTCCTTGCTGTCCTTGGTGGAATTGAGCACGTAGCTTCCCTTGTCGAGGACGCCGGAGTACATGCGAACGAAGGTGAGCTTGCCGTAGGGATCAGCCATCACCTTGAAGGCCAGAGCACTGAAGGGTGCGCTGTCGTCCGAGGGACGCGCCGCTTCCTTGCCGTTGGGCAGAACACCCTGAATCGGGGGCACATCCACAGGTGCGGGGAGGTAGTCGACGACGGCATCGAGAACCAGCTGCACACCCTTGTTCTTGAATGCGGAGCCGCAGAGCACAGGCACCAGGCCATGCCTGAGAACACCTTCGCGGATGCCTTTCTTCAGCTCATCAACACTGAGTTCGCCGGTGTCGAGGAATTTCTCGATCAGGGTTTCGTCGTTCTCGGCAACGGTCTCCATGAGGACGTTGCGCCATTCGTCGACCTCATCCTTCATCTCCGAAGGAACATCGGTCACCTCGATGTTCTGACCCAGATCATCCTTGTAGATATGCGCCTGATTCGCGACCAGATCGATGATTCCGCTCAGCTCGCCCTCGGCTCCGATGGGCAGCTGAATCGGCACTGCATTGGCCTTGAGTCGATCCTTGATCTGGCCGTGAACCTTGAGGAAATCCGCACCGGTGCGGTCCATCTTGTTCACGAACACCATCCGCGGCACGGAGTAGCGGTCTGCCTGACGCCAGACGGTTTCCGACTGGGGCTGCACACCGCCCACAGCGCAGAAGACAGCGATCACACCATCCAGCACGCGCATGGAGCGCTCCACCTCGATGGTGAAGTCCACGTGACCGGGGGTATCGATGATGTTGATCCGATGATCCTTCCAGCTGGTGGAGATCGCAGCAGCGGTGATGGTGATGCCGCGCTCGCGCTCCTGGGCCATCCAGTCGGTCACGGCGGCGCCGTCATGCACCTCACCGATCTTGTGCACCACACCGGAATAAAACAAAATCCGTTCGGTGGTGGTCGTCTTGCCGGCATCGATGTGTGCAGCGATGCCAATATTTCTGACGCGTTCCAGGGGAAAGGCGCGAGCCACAGGAAACTCCGGGGTGGGGCGATAAAAAGGCGGGTGAGATCCTACAGGTCCGCCCTGAGCAGTCGAGGCCGTCAGGGCTGGATTGGATCAGTAGCGGTAGTGGGCGAAAGCTTTGTTGGCTTCGGCCATCTTGTGGGTTTCTTCGCGTTTGCGAACAGCACTGCCGGCTTCATTGGCGGCATCCATCAGCTCGCCAGCAAGCTTCTGAGCCATGCTCCGGCCGTTGCGAGCACGGGAAAAGCTCACGAGCCAGCGGAGCGCCATTGCGGTACCCCGCTCCTGTCGCACTTCCATGGGGACCTGGTAGGTGGCACCACCGACCCGACGGGCACGCACTTCCACCAGCGGCGTGGCGTTCTTCACCGCCGTTTCGAACAGTTCAATGGGATCACCGCCGGTGCGCTCTCCGATCAGGCTGAAGGCATCGGACAGGATGCGCTGCGCTGTGGATTTCTTGCCGTGCTTCATCAGCCGCGCGACCAGCATCGTGGCGAGACGGTTGTTGAACTGGGGATCGGGAAGGACCGGGCGCTTGACGGCGGCGTTACGGCGTGACATGGACTGTCAAATGTGGATAGGGAACTGAAGACGGTGAAGGTGATGCAGGTCGAGGATTCCGGCAGGAATCCCCCTGGATCACTCCTTCGGAGATTTGGCGCCGTACTTGGAGCGGGACTGACGGCGATCCTTCACACCTGCGGTGTCGAGGGTGCCGCGAATGATGTGGTATCGAACGCCTGGCAGATCCTTGACACGTCCGCCGCGGATCAGAACCACCGAGTGCTCCTGCAGGTTGTGACCGATCCCACCGATGTAGGCGGTCACCTCGAATCCAGAGGTGAGGCGCACACGCGCAACCTTGCGCAGGGCCGAGTTGGGCTTTTTGGGGGTTGAGGTGTACACGCGGGTGCACACGCCTCGGCGTTCGGGGCAGGCCTTGAGTGCGGGCGATTTCGTTTTCGCCTTGGAGCTCTGGCGCTCGGTGCGGATCAGTTGCTGGATGGTTGGCATCGACGGTCGCTGGGCGGCCGGAGATCCGACCTGGTTCGACAATCCATCACCATACCGGGTCGCCTCCCCCCTCTCATCTAGAGGCGGCTGAACGCACTGCCACAGGCGCAACAGCGCACCTGATCGCTGCTCAGAATCAGAAATCCGCCGCCACTGATGTCGCTGCGGTAATCAAGGGTGAGGCCCTCGAGCAGCTCACGCTGGGCATCCGGTGCATGCAGGGTGACCCCGTCAGCCCGAGCCACGGGTGTGCCCGCAAGGTGACCCGGCTGGAGGCGGATGACGTTCTGTTCGCACTCTCCTGCCGAAAGGTCGAGATGCATCAGGCCGGGGGTCCCGGCGACAGCCGCCTGACGTCCCAGTTCCGCTGCAGCAGTCGCAGTGATGTGCATCGTGGCGCCCATGGTCCGCGGCTCGAGGGAATCAGAAGTCTTGCAGGATGCTTTCAGCGGGGAACCAGCCCCAGACCGTTCTGAACCCTGGGGGTCACGCCTCGTCCGGTCATCACCGTTCGATCCGCTGCGATCAACGTGGTGGAACTGCCGCCGTCCAGGTTCAGTGCATCCACCAATCCCATTTGCTGAAGGGCCAGAGTTGTCTCCAGCAGCGTTGGACCACCGCCGCTGGTGCCCTGAATCGTCAGGAGCCAAACCCGTTTCCTGTCCTGAGCGACCACCGTGCGAGGGGCAGAGAGAGCCAGGAATCCCTGACTGAAGCCCTCCTTGCGCCCCTGGAGAACCACCTGGCCGTTCTTCAGCAACAGTGGTCCTCCCGCCAGCACGTGGGGCTGGTCCCCGACGGGGCTGGACGACCGCAGAGTGATGCTGACCCGATCCCCGGGTTGCGCAGGCAGCGGTGCGCCAGCTCTCGACACGATCAACGAACTGCCAGGCGAGAGCGGCACACCGCGCACGAGTTCGGCACGTTCATGCAGATCCGTCACGGTTCCATCCCTGACCGTGATGGCTTTCTCTTCGCCGCTGAGGGCTCTGTACACCGGCCCCCATGCACGGGTGTATCGGCTCAGCCCGCGTTGCACATAGCCACTGTTCAGCAGTCCCAGCCCCCAGCGTCGTCCCCCCCTGACCTGCATCACCTGGTCAAGGCTCAGTCGATTGAACAGAAGCCTGTTCCCTCGGGACCAGCCGATGGCACCGCGATTGAGAATTGGACCCGAGAGCCAGGTTCCATCGACACGAACGGCTCCGAGGGGCAGTTGCCGAACACGGTTGAAGAAGCCCCCGTTGATTGCCAGGAGAGCGCGTTCGGGTTGCACCAGCTGCTTGAGAAAGCGCAGCCCGGTCTGAGCTCCACGAGGAGCCAGTGGCCTCAGTTCGAGCCCCGTGCTGTTGAAGGGGGCGCCCGCCCTGAAGACCCGCAAGGGCTTGACACCAACCCGAACTGTTCGAACGTCGAACACCAGTCCCTGGCGTGTGGCCGCCTGGATCTCCGGGTTGAGGCGTGCCGCCTGCAATGCGCTGGCTGCCGACCGAGCAGGGGGGGCGTTGGCCGCGGTCAGCCCGTCGATCACGATCCGCCAGGGCGAGGCAAGTGTGAGCGTGGGCTGACTGGCACCGCCCTTGAGCCGGAGCCCCTGTCGTTCACGCTGTGCCACCAGTCCGAGCCTGCGCAGCTGCGTTTCCTGGGCGGCTGTGAGTGCGACGCCCAGCAGCAGATCGTTGTTCTGTCGCTGCATCAGAGCCGGGCCGGTGAGGTCGAACACCAGCCGGCCCGCAGTGCTGCCACGGCCCTGACGCAGGTTCAGGACACTGGGGTTCCGAAGAGAGATCGACAGGATCTCGTTTCTCCGTGAGGTCAACACACCCAGTGCGCTGAACCACGGTGCTGCGTTCACCGCCACCTCGTCCTCGAGCGTGCGCTTGGGCAGGGCCTGCAGGGGTTGGCGCCGGCCAAACCACTCGAGCATTTCCCCGGATTCGCTCTGCACCCTCTGAAAGCCGAGTCGACCGGTGAGCAGATCGAGGGGAATCCAAAGTTCGAGCGGGGAATTCTGATCCCGTCCGACCCACTGCCAGACGGCTTCAGAGGCAACCCCACCGATCCTGACTTGCGTGCCGATGCTCTGGTCAGCTCCGCGCACCTCGGAGACCGGGGCCGGCGGCGGCGGTGGTGGAAACATGTGCAAACGCTAGCCGGAGTGGTCAATCCTTAGGATTTGGGAATGTCCCGCGATGGATGTCGAATCCATGCGGTGCTTGCCCGACTCATATCCAGGTCATGACTCACCTCACCGGTTCCCCTTGGCCCTACAGCGACAGCGCTGCGCCCGAGGCCGTGGCCGGTGAAAAGGACGCCTGTGGAGTCGGTTTTCTTGCCCAGCTGCAGGGTCAGGCAAGTCACTGGGTTCTTCAGCAGGCTCTGCGTGGGCTCGGTTGCATGGAGCACCGCGGCGGTTGTGGTGGTGACGCTGATTCCGGAGATGGCGCAGGTGTTTTGTGTGAGATTCCCTGGTCGTATCTGAGGGCGATCTGGCCCGAGGCCGAGGCGGCGAAGGGCCTGGGAATGATGTTCCTGCCCACTGATGCCGATCGGCGCCGGCAGGCCCGCAGCTTCTTTGAAGAAGAGGCGGCCAGCCTCGGTCTGGTGTTTGCCGGATGGCGTGAGGTGCCTGTCGATGCGGCTGTGCTTGGTCCGATGGCCCGGGAAACCGCTCCGGCGATCGAACAGTGGCTGGTCGCCGGCGGACCCGAAGGCGACGCCTTCGAAGCACTGCTTCTGCGGCTGCGGCGCAGGGTCGGTGCCCGTGCGAGGAACGCCTGGGGCTTTGAGAAGTCCCGCGATCTTTACGTGGCTTCGCTCAGCAGCCGCACCGTCGTCTACAAGGGCATGGTGCGCTCCGAGGTGCTCGCGCGGTATTACGCCGATCTGCGCGACCCCCGCTTTGAAGTGAGCTTTGCGGTCTACCACCGCCGTTTCAGCACCAACACCCTTCCCCGCTGGCCACTGGCGCAGCCGATGCGGCTGCTCGGTCACAACGGGGAGATCAACACACTGCTTGGAAACCTCAACTGGGCCAAGGCCTCGGAGGCCAGCCTGGCCGGCGTGTGGGGCGAGGCCGCTGATGATCTGAATCCCGTTGTCAATCCCGCCTTCAGCGATTCCGCCAACCTGGACGCGACCCTGGAGCTGATGGTGCGCAGTGGCCGCTCCATCACCGACAGTCTGATCACCCTGGTACCGGAAGCATTCAGAAATCAGCCCGATCTCGACCGTCGACCGGATGTGACGGCGATGTACGAATTCAACGCAGGAATCCAGGAACCCTGGGACGGTCCTGCACTGCTGGTGTTCGCCGACGGCAAACGTGTGGGTGCGACCCTCGATCGCAACGGTCTGCGCCCGGCTCGCTGGTGCGCCACCGAGGACGGTTTCGTGATCATGGGCTCCGAAACAGGAGTTGTGAACCTCAGCGGCAAGACCGTGGTTCAGAAGGGTCGACTCGGACCCGGTCAGATGCTGGCGGTTGATCTGGAGACAGGTCAGCTCCTCGACAACTGGTCGGTGAAGGAAGACGCCGCGAAACGTTTTCCTTATCGCGACTGGCTCAAGCAACACCGCCGGAACGTGTCACCGCAACCCTGGACCCAGGCCTGCCAGGTCGGGGAGCTCGATCTGCTCCGCCTGCAGACCGCCATGGGTTTCACCGCAGAGGACTTCGATCTGATCATCGGTGACATGGCTGCTCTCGGGAAGGAGCCCACCTTCTGCATGGGCGATGACATCCCCCTGGCGGTGCTCTCCGACAAGCCTCATCTGCTCTACGACTATTTCAAGCAGCGTTTCGCCCAGGTCACCAACCCGCCGATCGACCCTCTGAGGGAGAAGCTGGTGATGAGCCTGGAGATGCACCTCGGCGAGCGTCATCCCGCTTTGAAGCCCAGGGCGGAAGCCGCTTCGGTGATTCATCTCGAGACACCCGTGCTGAATGAGGCTGAGCTCGCGGCGATCAGCCAGCAGGGACTGACAGTTCGGTTCCTGTCGACCCAGGTGGCTGTGGAGGCCTGTACGAGCGGCTTGAAGGAGGCCCTCGAAGCGCTCTGCCAGACGGCTGAGCAGGCGGTGCAGCACGGAGCTCAGGTGCTGGTGCTGTCCGACCGTGTGGATGCTGAGGGTGCTGCTGCCCCACTCACGGCGACCACGGTGGCGATGCCTGCGCTGCTCGCCGTGGGTGCGGTTCACCACCACCTGCTGCGACGGAAACTGCGTCTTCAGTGTTCCCTCGTTGCGGAGACCGCCCAGTGCTGGAGCACCCATCACATGGCCTGTCTGATCGGCTACGGCGCCAGTGCTGTTTGCCCCTGGCTCACCTGGGAGACAACCCGTCACTGGCTCGACCACCCCAAGACGAGAAAGCGGATCGAGCAGGGCAAGCTCCCGGCATTCGATCCTGATCAGGTTCAAAGCAACGTTCGCGTCTCCCTCGAGAACGGACTGCGCAAAATTCTCTCCAAGATCGGCATCTCACTGCTGGCGAGCTACCACGGCGCGCAGATTTTCGAGGCGATCGGCCTTGGCGCCGATGTGATCGAGACCGCCTTCACCGGCACCACCAGTCGTGTTGCCGGCATGACCCTCGCCGAGTTGGCGAACGAGACCATCTCGATGCATGCGAAGGCCTTTCCCGAGTTGAACCGCAGCAAGCTCGAGTTCATGGGTTTCGTGCAGTACCGCAACGGCGCTGAGTATCACCGCAACAATCCAGAGCTCTCCAAGGCGCTGCACAAGGCCCTGGCGCAGGGTCCCGGCTATGACCATTTCTCCACCTACAAGTCACTGCTTGAGAACCGTCCGGTGATGGCACTGCGTGACCTTCTGGAGTTCAGGGTCTCCCCCTCACCCCTGCCCATGGATCAGGTGGAGAGTGTCGAGAGCATCTGCACGAGGTTCTGCACCGGTGGCATGAGTCTGGGCGCTCTCTCCCGTGAAGCCCACGAAGTGCTGGCTGTGGCGATGAACCGCATCGGTGGCAAGAGCAACAGTGGTGAGGGTGGCGAGGATCCAGCCCGCTTCCAGGTGCTGAATGATGTGGATGAGATGGGACGCTCGGTGTCGTTCCCAAGCATCGGCGGACTTCAGAACGGCGACACGGCCTGCTCCGCAATCAAGCAGATCGCTTCCGGACGCTTCGGCGTCACCGCTGAATACCTGCGAAGCGGCAAGCAGCTGGAGATCAAGGTGGCCCAGGGTGCCAAGCCTGGCGAGGGAGGTCAGCTGCCAGGTCCGAAGGTTGATCAGTACATCGCCTGGTTGCGCAACAGCAAGCCGGGGGTCGCCCTGATTTCCCCGCCGCCTCACCACGACATCTATTCCATCGAGGATCTCGCCCAGCTGATCCACGATCTGCATCAGGTGCACCCCGCCGCTCCGGTGAGCGTGAAGCTGGTGGCGGAAATCGGCATCGGCACGATTGCCGCCGGTGTGGCCAAAGCCAATGCGGATGTCATTCAGATCTCCGGGCACGATGGCGGCACCGGTGCCTCTCCGCTCAGCTCCATCAAGCATGCCGGCGGTCCCTGGGAGCTGGGGCTCACCGAGGTGCACCGCGCCTTGCTCGAGAACGGCCTGCGCGATCGGGTGCTGCTGCGTGCAGACGGTGGGCTCAAGACAGGATGGGACGTGGTGATTGCAGCTCTGCTCGGTGCTGAGGAGTACGGATTCGGTTCGATCGCGATGATCGCTGAGGGCTGCGTCATGGCCCGGGTCTGTCATCTCAACAACTGCCCGGTGGGTGTCGCCACGCAGAAGGAAAATCTGCGCAAGCGGTTCACCGGGGTTCCTGAGCATGTGGTGAATTTCTTCTGGTACGTGGCCGAAGAGGTTCGTCAGCTGATGAGCCTGCTCGGGGTGGCGCGTCTCGAGGATCTGATCGGGCGTACCGACCTGCTCAAGCCCCGTGCCGTGTCGCTTGCCAAGACCAGGTGTGTGGATCTTTCCAGCCTTCTTGCACCGATCAGCGGTTCTGAGGACCGCTCCTGGCTGACCCACAGCGACACGGCCCATGGCAATGGCCCCATCCTTGAGGATCAGCTGCTGGCCGATGCCGAGCTGATGGACGCAGTGGAGCGTCACCGTTCCCTCCGCCGCACCGTTGAAATCATCAACACCGATCGCAGCGTGTGCGCCCGTCTCGCCGGGGAGATCGCACAGCGACACGGCAACCGAGGCTTTGAGGGCCAGCTCGACCTCACCTTCCGCGGCGCTGCAGGTCAGAGTTTTGGAGCCTTCCTTGTGCGCGGCATGAACGTCCGCCTGGAGGGGGAAGCCAATGACTACGTCGGTAAGGGGATGAACAGTGGCCGCATCACCCTGGTGCCCGCTGATGCCACCGCCAATCCCGGTGAACAGGTGATTCTCGGTAACACGTGTCTCTATGGCGCCACAGGCGGGGAGCTGTATGCCCATGGTCGTGCTGGCGAGCGATTCGGCGTTCGCAACAGCGGAGCGCGCACCGTGGTTGAGGGGGCGGGGGACCACTGCTGTGAGTACATGACCGGCGGGGTGGTTGTGGTGCTTGGCAGCACAGGCCGCAATGTCGGTGCGGGCATGACCGGGGGCGTCACGTTCCTTCTGGATGACGGTGAGCGGGTTGCCCCTCGGGTCAACCTGGAGATCGTGGAGGTGTGTGCCATCACCACCTCTGAACAGGAGTCCATGCTCCGGGACCTGCTTGAGGCCCACGTGGCTGCCACAGGCAGCGACAAAGCAAGGGAGTTGCTTGCTGATTGGTCGTCCGCCAAAGGGCGCTTCAAGGTGCTGGTTCCACCGAGCGAGCGTGCTGCCATGGGTTTGATCGACAAACAGGCTGTCGCAGCCTGAGATCACAGCCACCAGTGCCCTGGTTCGTCAAGACGGAAACGTTCACCCCTGAGACGGCCGCTCTGCCAGTTGAGCAGCGGCGGCCGCACCTTGAGGCGCATCGGCGCTGGGTCGAAGAGGCCTGTGCCGCGGGGCGTCGCATCCGCAGCGGTTTCCTCGTGGATGGTGACCGGCGCCCCGGTGGAGGTGGTCTGCTGATCTTCGAGGCCGAGACCTACCTGGACGCGCACAGCTGGGTGGAGAACGACCCGATGATTCGCTCCGGTTTGGTCACCTGGCAGCTGCAGGAATGGATCCCCGTCAGCGGCGGCGATGGCTGGCC
>Ga0160422_10000446_pt1 | contig 24696 bp, 23 predicted proteins | sample Fk160mmetaG_FD_108192 | JGI IMG/M metagenome (GOLD analysis project Ga0160422, IMG submission 108192) | Marine microbial communities from the Central Pacific Ocean - Fk160115 60m metaG | ecosystem: Environmental > Aquatic > Marine > Oceanic > Photic zone | place: The Central Pacific Ocean...
AGTGCTATTAGCCATCCCATAATCGCATATGTAGAAATTACTGCCGGTGCAGAAAATATGCGAATACTCATGTAATCCAACGCAAGCATCTCAACTTCATTGGAACTGGGAGAGATTAAAAAAGATAACCAAAATAATATTGGGTGTATTAAAATAACAAAAAACCCACATGCTAAACCAATTAAGAGACCTCTAGCAAGCAATGCCGACACTTCGCGGGTATCATCCCTACCGTGGGCTTGAGCTGCAAAACCTGTAGTGCCCATCCGTAAGAAACCAAATAACCAATAAACCGCACTGAGAATTATTGCGCCGATTCCAACCGCACCAATTGCGATTGGATCTCCAAGCTGCCCAATAACACCTGTATCAATAACGCCTAAAATTGGAATCGAAATATTAGATAGCACTATCGGAAGTGCTATGGACATTACGCGGCGGTGGCTTATTTCTTTCGAAGAATACAAATATGGTCCTTTTAGCTAGCCGGTTAGTCAAACCGTCGGCGGGCTGTTAACATTAATGAGTTTAAAGTCCACTCCTAAGATTTAATTATTTTATTCTTATCGACCTTGATGGATTAGTATGACAGCACTACACTCTGCGCAAGACTTTGGGGGTTGTATGAGTGAAAGTAGACTTTCTTTCAAGGAAATGTGCGCAAAATTTGAGGTGACACCGCGTACTTTGCGGTATTACGAATATATTGAGCTATTAAGTCCGGAAAGGGTCGGCCGTTCACGCTTTTATGGTGCACGTGAATGCGCTAGAATGACTTTAATTCTGCGTGGTAGAAAATTTGGATTTCAACTAGAAGAACTAAGGCAGTGGCTCTTAATTTACGATAAAGAGGGTACAAACGCCCAAATGAATGTTTTTATTGATATGGCCGATCGTAAACTTATTGAACTCTCTGAACAACAAAAGCAATTAGCCGAAACAATTAAAGAACTAGAAGAGCTGAGAAAATCAACTAAGAAGTCCTTAGAAACGTAAGTTGACGTAACGTTTGTTTACGTCAACGTTAACTTTATGAGTTTGTAAGTTAAACTGTATAAAAAAGAGTTTTTAATATGAGTACTTCCCTAACTATTCGTGAAATGAGCGAAGAATTTGACGTCACCGCAAGGACTTTACGATTTTACGAAGCGAAAGAGCTTCTTTTCCCTTTGAGAGACGGTCAAAAACGACTTTTTACGAAACGCGATCGAGCACGTTTAAAATTAATTATCAAAGGGAAAAGGTTTGGTTTCTCACTAGAAGAAATAAGGCAATTACTTGAACTTTATGATATGGGCGACCAACAGCAGACACAGTTAGTCAGAACGTATGAGTTGGCAAAAGAAAGATTAAAACAATTAGAATTACAGCACTATGAACTCGGCGAAACTATCGAAGAGTTAAAAGAACAATTGAACCTTGGACGAGAACTCATAAGCCAAGCTAATTTGTCTTTTGAACCAGCAGAATAATAGAATGGGACTTAAATAATGCCAAGCTACTCCGCACCAGTAAAAGATATCAAATTTATATTACAAAACGTTATAAAAATTCACGATAGTGAAATCCCAGGATATGGCGAATTAGATAACGAATATTTGAGTGCTATCCTAGAGGAAGCATCAAAAATTTCGTCAGAGGTACTTGCACCTTTGAATGCAATTGGAGACAAACAAGGTTGCAGTTTTGAAAATGGAATAGTTTACACTCCACCCGGCTTCAAAGAAGCTTTCAATCAACTAAAGGACGGTGGCTGGACTGGTATTGATTGTGACACAAAATTTGGAGGCCAGGGCCTACCCTATCTGATTAGTATTGCAGTTGGTGAGATGTTTGCTAGTGCAAACATGGCACTTGGAATGTATCACGGGTTAACACATGGTGCATATTCTGCAATTTACTCTCATGGCAGCGAAGAGCAAAAAGAAAAGTATTTACCAAATTTGGTAAATTGTAAGTGGACAGGTACAATGAACCTCACCGAACCTCATTGCGGCACAGATCTAGGTATGATGAGGACTAAGGCGAGTAGAAACCCTGATGGAACATTCCGAATAAGTGGACAAAAAATTTTCATATCGGCAGGAGACCACGATCTAGCCGAAAATATTATACATTTGGTTTTGGCAAAAATTCCTAACGGTCCTGATGGCGTAAAAGGCATCTCACTTTTCATTGTTCCCAAATTTTTGGTTAATGAAGATGGCTCGTTGGGAGAACGCAACCAAGTATCAGTCGGTAAAATAGAGCAAAAAATGGGGATCCACGGAAATGCGACATGCGTTATGAATTATGATGAGGCTACCGGGTACTTGGTAGGTGAAGAACATAAAGGTATGAGAGCAATGTTTACAATGATGAACGAAGCAAGACTAGGGGTCGGTTTACAAGGTCTCTCTCAAGCTGAGTTGGCTTATCAAAACGCGTTAGCATATGCGAAGGATCGATTACAAGGAAGAGATATTACAGGGATTAAAAATCCTGATGGGTTAGCGGATCCAATCATTGTTCATCCTGATGTTCGAAGGAATTTGATGGATCAAAAATGTTTCTCGGAAGGAAGCCGGGCATTAATCCTTTGGGGTGCAAGCATTATAGACAAAGCTAATCGAAATACAGACACCGAAGCCGAGGGACTAATTGGACTTTTAACACCAGTTATTAAAGGGTTTTTAACGGATAAGGGTTTTGATATGACAATTCAGGCCCAACAAATATATGGCGGACATGGGTACATTGAAGAATGGGGAATGTCTCAATTTGCACGAGACGCACGGATCGCAATGATTTATGAAGGCGCGAATGGTATTCAAGCTTTGGACTTAGTCGGAAGAAAACTACCTCAGAACCAGGGTAAAAATATGATGGCTTTTTTCACAATTTTGAAGACTTATTTAACGGAAAATCAAAACAAATCCGACGAATTTGATAAAATATTTTTAGAACCCATGAAATCTGCCACAGATGATTTGGAAAGCGCTGTTCTTTATTTCATGGACAAAGGAATAAAGAATCCAAATGAGGCACTTGCTGGCTCTTATGACTTCATGCACCTATTTGGATATGTATGTCTTGGACTTATGTGGTGTAAAATAGCACAGGCGTCACATGAAGCTATAAATTTAACTTCTGATCATGATGATTTCTATCAAAGCAAGATTTCAACCGGGCAATATTTTATGGAAAGACAGTTACCGTTTACAAGGTTACACCTTGCACGCATCAGAGCAGGATCAACCACGGTTATGAAATTGAGTGCAAGAAATTTTTAATTAGGATTAATTATGAAATTCCAACTATATTCATTTGGAGAAAGCGGGCACTCCTATAAGGTTGCGCTTGCCCTGCATTTTTCAAAAGCCAACTGGGAGCAAATTTTCATTGACTTTTTTCGAGGTGAAGCTCGATCAGAAACTTATAAAAATGAAATCAACAGAATGGCTGAAGTTCCAGTTTTGGTATTCGGAGATAAAAAAATATCACAGTCAGGAGCTATACTTGACTATCTGAACGGGAAAACTGGAAATTACTTTGGAGAGAATGATGAGGAGCGCTCTGAAATTTTACGGTGGGTATTGTGGGACAACTCGAGGCTATCTGGCAGCCTCGGACCTACACGATTTTTAATGAATTTTATACCTAAAGAGAAAAAACCGGCTGAAATTATTAATTATTTACAGAAACGAAATGATACTGCACTTACCATACTGGAAAGTCACCTCAGTGGGAAAAATTGGATTGCAGCAAACCAATTAAGCGCTGCCGACTTGTCATGCTGCTCATATCTATTCTACCCTGAAGAGTTTGGGTTTGATCGAAAGTCTCATCCAAATATTGATCGCTGGTTATCAAACATTGAAGCACTTGAAAATTGGAAACACCCTTACGATTTGCTTGAGCGAGCATACCCACCGAAGTAAAGGATTTAATATGAAAGAAGTATTTATTTATGATGCTGTCCGCACCCCTAGAGGAAAAGGACGGAAAGACGGTAGTCTGCATGAAGTCACTGCTCTCGCCTTATCCACAACAGTTCTAAATAGCATCAAAGAACGCAGTGAGTTAGGAAGAAATGCAGTTGAAGACGTAATATGGGGGAACGTTACTCAAATTGGAGAGCAAGGCGCTTGTCTCGCTAGAACCGCAGTTTTGGCGTCCGAATTAGACGAGAGCGTACCCGGTATTTCAATTAATCGATTTTGCGCTTCTGGATTGGAGGCAGTGAATCTTGCAACTAACCAGATTCGGGGAGGCGCAGGGAATTGCTACATTGCAGGTGGTGTAGAAAGTATGAGCCGAGTTCCAATGAGTAGTGACGGTGGCGCTGTTGCGGTTGATCCAAGCTTTACAATGAATAATTATTTTGTACCTCAAGGAATTAGCGCTGATTTGATTGCCACTAAGTGTGGGTTTTCCCGCGACCATGCAGATGAATTGGCCGTTGAGAGTCAGAAAAGGGCAAATATTGCATGGAATGAAAGTAGATTTTCTAGATCTATTGTACCAGTCAAAGACGTGAATGGACTAACCATTCTCGAGCATGATGAATATATCCGGCCCGATACAGACATGCAAAAGCTTGGTGCATTAAAAGCAGCGTTTCAGGATATAGGAGAAGGGATGCCCGGCTTCGACAAAGTGGCATTAATGAAATATCCAGAAATAGATAAAATTAATCATATTCATCATGCAGGAAACAGTTCAGGAATAGTTGATGGAGCCGCAGGAATTTTAATCGGTGATCAGGAGTTTGGCAAAGCCCGGGGGTTAAAGGCAAGAGCTAAAATTCGGGCAACTTGTAAAGTAGGTACTGAACCAACGATCATGCTGACCGGACCGGTACCAGCAACAAGCAAAATACTCTCAGACAGTGGGCTAAAAATAAATGATATCGATCTTTTTGAGGTAAACGAAGCATTTGCCTCGATAGTGCTCATGTTTGAACAAGCGTTCAAAATAAACCACGACAAAGTAAATGTGAACGGCGGGTCAATCGCTATGGGACATCCACTTGGCGCAACTGGTGCGATGATTTTAGGAACGCTTTTAGACGAATTGGAGCGTCAGGATAAAACAATGGGTCTCGCTACTCTTTGCGTAGCATCAGGGATGGGCGCAGCAACAATTATTGAGCGAGTATAGGATATAAAAATGGCAGATTTTTCAATACAAATAGATCCAGACCAGATAGCTACCATAATATGGGATTGCCCCCAAAAGCCTTTTAATATCCTAAACTTCGAAGCCATTAAACTTTTAGATAGCCTAATTGATAAAATATTGATTGATGAAAACATAATTGGCGCTGTAATTACAAGCGCCAAAACTGATTTCGCTGCTGGAATGGACCTAAAAGTTTTAGCAGACTTAAAAAAATTAAATGGCGACAACCCCGCCGAAGGTTTGTTCGAAGGCTTTATGCAAATGCACACGATAATGCGTAAAATCGAACGTGCAGGAATGGATCCCAAAACCAACAAAGGTGGTAAACCAATTGCAACAGTTCTGCCGGGCACAGCCCTCGGTATCGGCTTGGAAATTCCACTATGCACCCATCGTATTTTTGCTGCAAATAATGATAAAGCGAAAATTGGATTACCAGAAATTAAAGTAGGAATTTTCCCGGGAGCTGGTGGAACGACGAGATTAGTTCGAAAATTGGGTATATTTGGGGCATCAGAGTTTCTACTCGAAGGAAAAACAGTAGATCCAATGAAGGCAAAATCAGCAGGACTTATCGACGAGGTAAGTGCCACCCCTATGGCAGATGCAAAAGCTTGGATTATGGCAGCAAGCGACTCCGATATAGTGAAACCTTGGGATCAGAAAGGATATAAACTACCAGGCGGCGCACCCTATACAGCATCTGGCTTTATGACTTTTGTAGGTGCTTCAGCTATGGTTAATGGTAAAACCATGGGTGCTTATCCCGCAACAAAGGCGCTGATGAGCGCCGTGTATGAAGGTTCGTTAGTGCCTTTTGATACTGCACTACGGATTGAAGCGCGCTGGTTCACAAATATTGTGATGAACCCATCGTCATCTGCCATGATAAGAAGTCTTTTCATTAGTAAAGGCGCTCTTGAAAAGGGCGCTGTTCGACCAAAGGACGTACCTGACCAATCCGTAAGGATAATTGGAGTTTTAGGTGCTGGCATGATGGGTGCAGGCATAGCTTTGGTAGCAGCTCAAGCCGGTATCGAGGTAGTCTTGATTGACCAAGATCAGAATGCTGCAAATAAGGGCAAGGGATATTCTGAAAAATATTTAAATGATGGTATAAAACGTGGAAAAATATCTGAAAAAATCAAGGAAAAAACTCTAAACCGTATTATAGCGACGGATGATTACACAAGGCTTGCAGATGCAGATCTAGTTATCGAAGCAGTTTTTGAGGATACAAAGATTAAATCTGACGTAACAAAAGCAGCTGTAGAAGTCATCCATAAAGACTGTATATTTGCATCTAATACTTCAACACTTCCGATAAGCGAATTGGCTAAAGCGAGCAAATACCCTGAGAATTATATCGGAATACATTTTTTTAGTCCTGTTGAGAAAATGCTGCTCGTTGAGATCATCAAGGGTGAAAAAACTGAGTCAAGGGCTGTTGCGAAGGCCTTAGATTTTGTACGCCAGATCAAAAAGACCCCTATTGTCGTTAATGACGCACGGTTCTTTTATGCTAATCGTTGTATAATACCTTATCTTAATGAGGGTCTTAGAATGATTACTGAAGGAATACCCCCTAGTATTATTGAAAGCGCAGCAAAGCAATTAGGATTTCCACTTGGACCAATACAACTTGTCGACGAAACCTCGATAGAATTGGGAGCAAAAATCGCCCGTGCAACTAAAGCAGCTATGGGTGCAGCATATCCAAACGAGCAAATTGATGAAATTTTGTTTTGGATGGAACAAGAGGGTCGTCTAGGAAGAAAGGCCGGAGCTGGGTTTTTCGATTATAATGAAAAAGGCAAAAGAGAAGGTTTCTGGAAAGGTTTGGTGGAAAAATATCCCTTATCAAAAGCTATTCCCGCATTCAAAGATGTACAACATAGATTGATGTTTATCCAAGCACTTGAAGCGGTCCGAGCATTAGAAGAAGGTGTACTGATGGATATTCGAGAGGGAGATGTGGGTGCTATTTTAGGGTGGGGTTTTGCGCCATGGTCCGGTGGCCCGTTAAGTTGGCTAGATATCCTTGGAACTCCTTACGCGGTTGAACGATGTCAAGCATTGTGTGATACTTACGGACCAAGATTTGAGTGCCCGCCTCTTCTAGCTGATATGGGCAAAAATAATGAGGCTTTTTATGAGCGGTTCTCCCCCAAATAATAAAATCTGATAAATTGACATGAGGATATCCTCGCAATAATAAATTTTAATCACCAAACTAAGTTAAGTTGCAAAAGTTATTAAATTTAGTATTATTGTGATAATAGCTTGTTAACAAACAATTAGAGGCTAAAGCGAAATGGGCTGGATGGAAATCGAAGCAGGATTAAATAAAACTGAGGCAAATTTTGTTCCGTTAACTCCTTTATCTCACTTGCAGAGAGCAGCAAAAGTTTTCCCGACACGCATAGCAGTTGTCTACAACAATCATCGCGTAAATTATGCGGAATATTATGCTCGTTGCAGTCAGCTCGCTTCTGCACTAATTGCAGTTGGTGTAAAACCTGGCAGCGTTGTGGCGACTATTTTACCAAATGTGCCCGCTCAAGCTGAGGCTCATTTCGGTGTCCCGGCGTGTGGTGCTGTTTTAAATACAATAAATACCCGTTTAGACGTGGATACAGTTTCGTATATTTTTGGCCATGGAGAAGCTAAAGTTGTTTTAGTAGACTCACAATTTTTAACACTTGCAGAAAGTGCATGCTCTCAATTGGGAGATAAAGCCCCTTTGATTATAGAAGTTTCAGACCATAGTGCAGGATATAAGAGTAGTGGTAAATACACGACATATGAGCAATTCTTATCATCTGGAGATAAAAAATTTAAATGGTTGATGCCCAAGGATGAATGGGAAAGCCTTGCGTTAAATTACACCTCTGGGACGACCGGAAGACCAAAAGGAGTAGTCTATCATCATCGAGGCGCGTATTTGATGACTATGGGAACAGTAGTTTCATGGAGAATGCAAATATTTCCCGTATTTTTAACAATAGTCCCACTTTTTCATTGCAACGGTTGGAACCACACCTGGCTTATGCCTATGGTCGGGGGTAAGTTAGTATGCTGCAGAGAAATCTCTGCAAAAGCGATTTATAACGCTATTTCGGATGAGAAGGTAGCATTTTTTGGTGGAGCTCCAATTGTCCTCAATTTAATTGTGAACGCTGACCAAAAAGAGAGAAAGCCTTTTGAACACAGAGTTGAGGTTTTCACAGCTGGCGCTCCACCGGCACCTGCTACTTTGGACAAAATGGAAAAACTAGGTTTCAATGTAACCCAAGTCTACGGTTTAACTGAAACATATGGACATGTAACTGAGTGTTTATGGCAAGATAACGACTGGGACAGTGTTACAGCAGAAGAGCGAGCAACAATTAAAGCTCGGCAAGGCATTGCTATGCCGATGATGGAAGATATCACCGTTATGGACGATAAAATGCAACAAATTCCCATGGATAGTACCACCCTCGGTGAAATAATGATCCGAGGCAATTCAGTTATGAAAGGATACTATAAGAATGAAGAGGCGACTAAGTTAGCTTTTAAAGGCGGTTACTTTCATTCTGGGGACATAGCAATCCAACATCCTGACAGCTATATCCAAATAGCAGACCGAGCAAAGGATATAATAATTTCGGGTGGTGAAAATATTAGTTCTGTTGAAGTTGAGGGAGTGCTTATGGCACATGAGAGCGTATCCCTTTGCGCAGTTGTTGCGATGCCTGACGAGAAGTGGGGCGAAGTACCTTGTGCTTTTGTGGAGTTGCTACCCGATACTGTCGCAAATGCAGACGAATTAATTAATTTCTCGCGTAAAAAAATAGCAGGGTTTAAATGCCCCAAGAGAATTATATTTCGTGAGTTACCGAAAACATCAACCGGTAAGATACAAAAATTTGAACTAAGAAAAGTCGCAAAGGATTTACCATAGCGATTAGTTTAAATAATCGCTCCAACCCAAGTCTAGTAAGTAGATAAAGATGACTGCCTTAACCCAATATGAAAGATTGGAAGCAACAGGTATTTGGCGCAAGAGTGCTGAAGCTCAGAGGCTTGATGTAATAATATCAATTGGTGAGTCATCATTAGTTATAACTGATATTAATGAAAAACCTCTTGCGCATTGGTCGCTTGCTGCGCTTGCAGTAAGTCAATCCAAGGATGGAATTATATTATATCATCCCGATGGGGACCCAAGTGAAACTATTGAGTTAGGGAGTAATGAAAATGAAATGGCGGAAGCTATTGAAAAATTAATGAACGCTGTAGATCGCAGCCGACCTAAGCCAGGCCGGTTGCGTATCTTTAGCTTAGCATCAATTTTGATTATAATTTTAGGATTAAGTATTTTTTGGCTCCCCACAGCACTTCGTGACTATACCCAAAAAATAATTCCAGAAGTCAGAAAACAAGAAATGGGTAAAGCTGTTTTTAACGAATTCATCTCATTTGTTGGCGCACCATGCTCAAGGGAACTTGGGAGAATAGCATTAGATAAATTTATCTCAAACTTAGGGTTAATAGAATATACTTTTTATGTAGTTCCAAGTGAAACATTTGAAGCAATACACCTGCCTGGAAAAATTATAGTTATCTCAAAAGCACTTATAGAAGACTTTGACGATCCTGATGTTTTAGTAGGTTATGTGCTGGCACAGTTACAAAGAGAGGCAAAAAGTGATGCTTTGGACGAGCTTATGAAGCACATGAATAATATTGAAATAATTCAGTTTTTGTTTGGCAAAAGTCCTGATGTGAGCACTCTAAGAGGATTTTCAAAAGATTGGATAATGAAAAAACAAATAAATATAGACCCTGAAAGTCTTATGAAAGAATTCAACAAAAGAGCGATTTCTGCACTGCCCTACTCATATGCAATCGATGTTACAGGCCAAAGCACGCAATCTATGATAAATAGTGAACAAACATCAGGAAATGTTAAAAAGCCTAGTTTAGACGATAGTTCATGGCTTGCTTTACAGACTATTTGTAGTGGCTAGCCAGATATACCTAACCACACTTACTAGCGTCACTTTGTTCCAAACATTCGGTCTCCAGCATCACCCAGACCCGGAACAATATAACCTTTTTCATTTAACTTCTCATCAAGTGCAGCTGTTACAATTGGAACATCAGGATGAGCCTGCCGCATCGTCTCAACACCCTCTGGCGCAGCCAGCAAACATAAAAACCTTATGTCCTTTGCTCCCGCCTCTTTTAAACGTTGAATAGCAGCTGCAGATGAGTTTCCAGTAGCAAGCATTGGGTCTACTGCAATCACTACTCGGTCCTCAAGACTGTCTGGAACTTTAAAATAATACTCCACTGGCCGCAATGTTTTCTCATCTCTGTAAAGACCAACAAAGCCAACTCGTGCAGATGGTATCAACTCCAACACACCATCAAGCAGACCATTTCCCGCTCTCAAAATTGATATTAAAGCTAGCTTTTTTCCTGCCATAACAGGTGCATTCATCGGAACGAGAGGTGTCTCTATTTGTTTTAGGCGGGTTGGTAACTCGCGGGTTACCTCGTAGGCCAAAAACTGACTTATTTCACGCAGTAATTGACGAAATAGTGCAGTTGGTGTTTCTTTCTCTCGCATTAGGGTAAGCTTATGTTGGACCAATGGATGGTCAACTATAATAAGGTTTTGGTCCATTCAGAATTTATCCTCTCATGTAATATTAATTTTTGCTCTTCCGTACAAAAAGCAGCTTGGATTGCGTTTTGATTTATAAGTCTAAATACATTCTCGTCCCAATCAAAAACATTTTTAAGATTGTTATATTCAGTCGTCATGGTTGTGTTAAAAAATGGAGGGTCATCAGTTGAAACTGTAACTGAGAGCCCATTTTTTAAAAGAGTATTTACCGGATGCATGGATAGGCTTTCAAAGATCCCTAGTGATACATTAGATCCAGGACAAACCTCCAACGTTATTTTTTTCTCGATCGCTTCAGTAACCAAGTCAGGATCATTTATTATCTGAACGCCATGCCCCAAGCGAGTAACACAAAGATCTTGAATTGCTTGTCTCACGCTTTCCGCTCCTCCCCACTCACCAGCATGCGTCGTTAACCCTAGGCCGGCTTCCTGAGCAACATTGAACGAATACTTAAAATCAGCTTGGCTACCTACAAGCTCATCACCACCCATTCCAAAACCTACAACAAAATTCGAAGCCGTTTCTGCTGCGCAAATTGCGGCCTTTTTTGCAACAGCGGGACCATTGTGCCGAATGCAGGTCACTACACCTCGCATTTCTATACCTAAATCTTTCCGTGCAATCTTTGCGGCGTCCTCTATGGCTGCTAAATATTCTCTCCATGCCGTTAAATCCCCCCCACCACAAAAATCTGGAGAAATAAAAACTTCTGTATAAATAACACCATTTTCTGCTGATTTTTCTAATATTGATAGGGTAAGACGATGAAAATCTTCTGGTTCTTTTAATACCTGACATGCAGCTTCGTAAGTTTCTAAAAATTCGCTAAAATTTGAAAAGTTATAATCGCCTTCGGCATTAAATATATTAGATAAGTCAATCTTCTTTTCGAATGCCAATTGACGAATGAAACTTGGCGGTGCCGCACCCTCATGATGCAAATGAAGTTCAACTTTGGGCAATTTTCTTATATTCATAAGATACTCTTTCCAGGACCAATCATAGGTAAGCCCATAAAATGAGCAACCGTGGCAGCTACGTCAATGAAATTCACTTTTTTATTTGTTTTCGGAAACCCGCCTAGCATGAGAATAGGCACATTTTCCCTTGTATGCTCAGAACCACTCCAAGTTGGATCATTCCCATGGTCTGCAGTCAGGATAAACAAATCATCTTTCCTTAATTTGCCAATTATTTTGGATATTTCAGAATCAAACCATTCTAATGCTCTTGCATAACCGGAGATATCGCGCCTATGACCGTATAATGTATCAAATTCTACAAAATTGCCAAAAATGAAACTATTGTCACATCCGGTTTCAATTTCAAATGCTAACTCTTGCATTAAGTAAGCATCGTTACCCTTAATCAGACGATCGAATCCACGCATTGAAAAAATATCACCCACTTTACCAAGCGCTAGTGTCTCAACACCACTTTCTTGCATCCATTCGCTTAGTACTTTTTTAGGAGGGGCCATAGCAAAGTCACGGCGGTTAACCGTCCTTACCCAGCCTGATTCTTTGTTGCCAGTAAATGGGCGAGCAATTACTCGGCCGACGTTCATTCCATGCAGGTGAGGTGCTAATAATTGACATAAATCGTTTAAGCGAGATAACCCGAAATGATTTTCATGAGCTGCTATTTGAAAAACGCTATCTGCAGAAGTGTAACAAATTGGCTTACCTGATTGACAGTGTTCCTCACCAAGTTCACTCAATATTTTCGTTCCAGAAGCGTGACAGTTACCTAAAATACCATCAAGCTTCCCAAGCTTACAGATTAGATTTACTAATTCCGTATCAAACGCCTCGCCAATATCTGGAAAATAGTGCCACCCACGGTCAAGCGTTACGCCCGCCAACTCCCAGTGACCTGTTATAGTATCCTTTCCCAATGATACGGGGGCCGCCACACCAAATGCAGCACCTTCCTCCACGCTTGGAATGTTCGGAGCTGGCTCGCCGCTTGATAATGTGATAGAATTTCCCAAACCCAGAGATTGTAAGGTTGGAAGATTTAATGGACCGATGCGACTTTCATTTGCGATGCCTAATTGACACGCTTTTGCTATGTTCAAAAGTGTATTAGCACCTTTATCACTAGTAGAGCCGTTGAAATATTTGTGCGAATCAATAGCTCCGCCAATTCCAACCGAATCCATCACAATAAGTACTGCTCTAGGCACTATGTAATTCTCTTCAGAACTAAGTCTGTTTCTTTTGGAGCACTATCGGTTAACTTAAATGCCTTCAAAACTTGTCTTTTGGCTTCCTCAGCATGGTCAATGCGGGCAGCGTGGACTTTGAGAATTGGCGAACCCTTGGACAATTTTGTCCCAATGCTAACAATATCGCTAAAACCGACAGCATGATTAACTTGATCTGTTTCAACAAGTCGTCCGCCACCAAGTTTAACGACGATATTTCCTAAGGATTGCCCGTCCCATTTTGCTAAATACCCTGCTTCCGGGGCAAGAACCTCAATAACTGCTGTAGCCTCGGGGAGATATCTATTAAAATCTTGTCCAAAGTTTATTGGTCCCCCTATTAGGGAAATCATTTCACTAAATTTTTTTAATGCAGCGCCACAATCTAAGTTTCTTTCTAGCTCGTGAGTAGCTTGGCTGAAATTTTCATATATTTTTTGGGCAGTAAGAATCTCTGCACCCAGCGACACAGTAATAGAGCGTAGTCGGCCTACATTTTCCCCAGATAGAACTCGCATTGCCTCAACTATTTCAAGAGCATTTCCCATCGCAGGAGCCAAGGGCTGGTTCATATCTGTAATTAACGCAGTTGTCGCGCAGCCAGCCTCATTTGCAGTTTTTACCAATGCCTCTGCAAGTTCAGTGGCTTGATTTACATCTGTCATGAATGCTCCAGACCCACATTTTATATCTAGGACCAATCCATCTAAGCCTGAAGCAAGCTTCTTTGATAATATAGAGGCTGTTATCAGATCCAAACTATCGACTGTTGATGTAACGTCTCTTACTGAATAAAGTCGCCTATCAGCCGGCGCAATATTTTCATTCGCTCCTGCAATTATGCATCCACAACTTTCGATAATTTCTACCAATCTTTCTTCCGAGTGCATAACTTTCACACCAGGGATTGACTCAAGCTTGTCTAAAGTACCACCAGTATGCCCCAAACCCCTTCCTGAAATCATTGGAACACAAACTCCAATTGATGCAAGAAGTGGTGCTAAAATAAGTGACACACAATCTCCAATTCCTCCAGTCGAATGCTTATCTAAAACTGGTGACCCGACTTCCCACGAGAGAATGTTGCCACTATCCCGCATTGCTAAGGTCCAATCAGTTCTAGCTTGCTGGCTACCCAAACCATTTAATGCTACAGCCATTGAAAACGCCCCAGCCTGCGCATCCGTTACCTTGCCATCTGAAAGTCCTTTCGCAAACCAAACCATTTCATCGCGAGATAGTGAACTCTTACTCCTTACCTTTGCAAGTATTGATTGAGCGTTAAAATTCTTCATTTGTGAGCGAAAAAAATTTTACTGAATGAACCTGGCAAGAGATCGCTTACAACCATAGTTTTTTCTTTTCCAGCAATTGTAGCCATCGTTACTGGAACATCTGGTTTGGAAAATTCTGCCAATTTTTGGCGGCAACCACCACATGGAGGGACAGGCTCTTTGCAATCAGCTATAACGTAAACCTCTACGATCTCTCTTTGACCAGCGGCACACATTGCCGCAATAGCCGCTGCTTCCGCGCATGTTCCTTCAGGATATGCAGCATTTTCTACATTTACTCCGGAAAACACCGATCCATCAATAGTTTTAATTGCGACACCAACTTTGAATTTTGAATACGGAGCATATGCATTCGCCCAAACACTTTTTGCGATATCTTTCAACATAAAATCATCCCTTTAAAGCAGTATGTAAAACTTTATCGACTTTGAAAGATTTGACAAGAATGCTGTGGCCAAATAGTAAATAGCGAATGGCCTAAAATATAGTTTAATATTAAACTATATTTTATTTCTATAATGTATTATTCGTCAGACATGACTTGAAATTGAATATATAATTGATAACATTTAACATTTTTCATTATGGCTCGAATAAATTTTAAACGCCTCATTGAGAAAATTGTGTAGCAATTAGCTCTGACACATTGCGCTTTTTAAAAAAGCTTAATATTTTAAGATACGAAAATGCTCAGAAGACTGTATAAAAATGAATACAAATGTTGAAGTTAAAGACGCTGCATCTGTAATATTAATTCGTGATAGAAAGACAAAGCCTTCAGTTCTCATGGGTCAAAGGGGCAAGAATGCTTCTTTTATGCCGGAAAAATTTGTATTCCCGGGTGGAGCAGTGGAAGAAACTGACTTTAAAATAAACTCATTCAAACCATTAAACGTTATTTGTAAGGCTAGAATGGCTTATGAGTGTAATGAGGCCTTAGTAAATGCACTCACCAATGCAGCTATCCGCGAACTCTTTGAGGAAACAGGGATCATATTAGGTAGCAAAGGGAAATGGACTGGGATGATACCTTACGAATGGAAGAAATTCGTAGACCTCGAACTGGTTCCAGATGGATCTAACTTCCGATTTGTGTTTCGAGCAATTACCCCACCTGGCAGACCAAGACGCTTTGACGCTCGCTTTTTATATCTCAATGCAGATCTTCTTTCTGCGGAGATTGACTTGGACGATTTTTCAGGGGCTTCAGATGAACTTTCTCACTTACAGTGGATACCTATTAAAGACGTCCGAAAATTTGATTTGCCCTTTATTACAGAGGTCGTATTTGCCGAGGTGATTTCAAATTTAAATGACGATATGACCCCCAAAAGGGTACCTTTTTTTAAAAATAGTGACGGTCTTAGTGAGTTTTCTTACATTAATTAAATTAGCCTAATACAATTACCCCAATTAAGCTTAACAGGACGGTAAAAATTCCAACTAACTCTCTACCCGTTATCTTTTCCTTGAATAAAACGATACTCGCCAGAATTGAAAACAGGAGTTCTATTTGCCCGACAGCTTTTACCAGAGCGGCATTTACCAATGAAAAGGCCCAGAACCAACAAAATGAACCTGCTAAAGACGTAAGCCCAACCCAAATGGCAACACTTCGCACTCTCCATACAGCTTTAATCTCACCGTAATTAAAGAGTAGCAGCCATCCACCCATAGAAATAGCTTGAAAAACTAATACAAATGTTAATGTAAAAATTGCTCTATTTAATGAACTTTCATCTAATACATTAAGAGTAGACGCCCGATAGTACACCCCCGAAATTGCAAATAAAAAGCCTGACATAAGACCAAGAAAAACAGAGCGGTTGAATACACCTTCTTCTAACAAACTTCTTTTAAAAGGTTGCTTTGACAAAAGGACTAAACCGACAAATCCAATACAAATCGCACATAATGCATTAATCGATACTTTCTCGCCCAATACCACCAATGATATCACAGCAATTTGCAACGTTTCGGTTTTCTTAAAAGCTATACCAACTGCAAAGTTTCTCTGCTTAAAAAGTGCAATAACACTTAGTGTCGCTAATATTTGAGCAATTCCACCAATTGCAGAAAAAATGAAAAAATTACCAGTTACAATTGGATACCCAGAAAAACCAAACCATAATGGTGCTACAACCATCAAGATTGGAGCCGAATATATAAACCTAGAAAAGGTCGCCCCATCGACCCCAAGCTGGGTATCGCTTAAAAATTTTTGAAGAATGAACCTCAGTGTTTGAAAAATAGCAGCGCCAATTGACAAAAAGACCCATATTTCCATTTACTATAATTACCGATTTTTCAACCTTTTAGGTTCCAGATACTCAATAAGGCATTGGGTTGAGTCTATGGGTTTCATTTACCAAATCTATGCACTCTTGGCTCAATTCAATATTCCCTGCCTCTAAAATAACTGGAAGCTGATCAACTGATGTTGCTCCAAAAATAGAAGAACACATAAATGGTCTCGTTCTGCACCAGGCCAAAGCAAGATGTATGGGGTTTAACCCAAACTCTTTAGCTATATTCAAGTATGATCTAACTGCCATTTCTGATCTAGGATTATCTCTTCCCCCTAAATCTTGATTTATTAATTTCCGCGAGTTTTCTGGTAGATTTCCATCTAAATATTTACCTGTTAACAGACCAGCCGCCAGTGGAGAAAAAGCCATTAGACCAACCCCCTCATTAACACTTAATTCCGCTAAATCAGTGTCGTATAGTCTGCACAATAAAGAATATTCATTTTGAATCGTTGCTACTCTTGGCAACTTATGTTGCTCGGATAATTTTAACCAATTAGCGGTCCCCCAAGCACTTTCATTCGATAAGCCAAAGTATCTTATATTTCCTTTTTCTACTTGCTTTTGAAGAATAACCAAACATTCATACATATTCTCTAGGGTGCTTTTTTTATCTTGCCTGGATGGATCATATTTCCAGTTTTGCCGAAACATATATGAACCCCGATTGGGCCAATGAAATTGATACAAATCAATATAGTCCGTTTTGAGTCTTTTAAGACTACCTTCAACCGCATGCGGGATAGTATCTTTTGTTATCGGTGCACCATTTCGTACATGGGAGAGACCCTGTCCAGAATGCTTAGTAGCTAGTATGAAATGCGACCGACGGCTTTTATTTGCAGATATCCACCGACCAATTATTTCCTCTGAGCGTCCAACAGTTTCAGCAGAAATTGGATTTACTGGGTACATCTCAGCAGTGTCTATGAAATTTATATTACTTGATAGGCATAAATCAATTTGCCGATGAGCATCCGCTTCAGATGTTTGAGTGCCATAAGTCATTGTACCTAAACATAATTCAGAAACTTTAAGGCCGGTTTTCCCAAGCTCAAACATTTTCATACTGATTTCTCCCAGTAAATATCTATCTTAAGTCCTAGACAAAATATTGCTAAACACAAGAAACTATTTTAGAACAAAACAAGAACATGATATTTTTACTTATGAACCTGAGTCTTTTGATAAATAACAACACTATAAGCCAGCCTAAAATGCCAATTTATGAAAATATAGGGCTAGAACATGGGCGCGTACATGAATGTTACGGGCCAGGTAAATTGTTTTTTCCATTCTTCTTAGCTCAAAAGTGCGAAGGCCCAATATTATGGATATGTCCCTCATATTTTAAGCATATGGTTAATCCAAACGGAATCTCAAAATGGGTTAACCCACATCGGTTTACATTTGTTAATTCACCATCTTTTAAGAATACACTATGGTGCATAGAAGAAAGTCTCAGGATCGGAATACCCCCACTGATCATAGCAGAGCTAGAACAAATCCCAACTCTCACCCAAATTAGGCGTATGCACTTGGTGGCTAAAAGTTGTAAATCATCAAAGGTCGCTCCATTGCCATTGATACTAACACCAAAAGATGGAGGCGCGTTAGGCGTTGAAACGCGTTGGCATATTAGACCCAATAATACAAACACACCATATCAATGGAAACTAAATTTAACGCGTGCGCGACAAGTTCCAGAAAAAAAATTTTTCCTAACAGGAATTAGAAACAAACTTGAAATATCGTTACCTACATGAAATGAGCTACTCAATGAGGAGTGCGGTAGGCATAATAAATAGCAAAGTGTTTATAATCAGAGCTGCTGCAATCAGACTTTTACTAAATTGAATTGGCTAAGTATCTTCCAAATCTCATCGACATAAGCTAAACGATTATAAAACAACGGACCTTCTATGCAGCGTCACCTCATCACTTCTGCAATACCATACATAAATGGCGTAAAACACCTTGGTAATCTTATAGGTAGTCAACTACCAGCTGACTTATATGCTAGATATCAGCGTGGACGCGGTAATGAAGTATTATTTCTATGTGCAACGGATGAACATGGGACTCCTGCCGAGTTGGCTGCAGCAAGAGCGGGCCAAAATATATCAGACTACTGTAAGGAAATGCACGAAGTGCAAGCTAAATTAGCAGAGGACTTTTGCCTATCTTTCGATCATTTTGGAAGATCTTCAAGTCAAGAGAACCACAAATTAACGCAGCACTTCGCAGGTCAACTAGAAGCAGCAGGGCTAATAGATGAAGTTAGAGAGACCCAAATTTATTCTCATGTTGACAAGAGATTTTTACCTGATCGCTATATAGAGGGAACCTGCCCTGAGTGTGGCTTTGAGGATGCTCGAGGCGATCAATGTGATAATTGCACAAAGCAATTGGACCCGACAGATCTAATAAACCCACGATCTTCGATTTCAGGAACAAGCGAACTGGAACGGCGAGAAACTAAACATTTATATCTTCGTCAGTCCAATATGAAGAAAAAATTGGAAGAGTGGATTGATGGCAAGACAGACTGGCCCATTCTAACAACATCTATTGCTAAGAAATGGTTAAATGACGGAGATGGGTTACAAGATCGCGGTATTACAAGGGACCTTGACTGGGGAATACCTGTTAAAAAAGGTGATAACGCCTGGCCTGGAATGGAAGAGAAGGTTTTTTATGTTTGGTTTGATGCTCCAATAGAGTACATTGCATGTGCTCAAGAATGGGTAAATTCGGGAAAAGGCAAGCATTGGGAAAGCTGGTGGCGAACTGACCAAGGGGCAGATAACGTAACTTATACCCAATTCATGGGTAAGGATAATGTTCCTTTTCACACCCTTTCTTTCCCTGCTACAATCTTAGGTTCCGGGGAGCCATGGAAGTTAGTAGACTACATAAAGTCCTTCAATTATCTTAATTATGATGGGGGTCAATTTTCTACGTCAAGAGGTCGAGGCGTGTTCATGGATGATGCTCTTGACATTCTTCCAGCAGATTATTGGCGTTGGTGGCTTTTAAGTCATGCACCTGAGAGTTCTGACGCTGAATTTACCTGGGATAATTTTCAGGGCAGCGTTAACAAAGATCTAGCAGACGTACTGGGAAACTTTGTGAGCCGAGTTACTAAATTTTGTAGGTCCAAATTTGGCGAAAAGATCCCATCAGGCGGTGGCTATGGGGCAGCCGAACATAGCCTTTTTGAAAATTTAAAAGCTCAAATCCGAGCCTATGAAAAATATATGGAGTCCATAGAAATCCGCAAGGCGGCATCTGAGCTGCGCTCTATTTGGGCCTTGGGAAATGAATACCTCCAATCATCAGCACCATGGTCCGTGTATAAAAAAGATGAAAAGAAGGCAGCTGCACAAATTCGACTAGCACTCAACTTAATTCGAATTTATGCTATTTTATCTAGGCCATTTATTCCAAACGCAGCAGAAAAGCTTATGACTGCGATGCAATGTGATGACTGGGGCTGGCCCAAAAATATAGAAGAAGCGGTAAACAAATTGATAGCTGGTTCTGAATTCATTGTACCAGAGGTATTATTCAAAAAAATAAGTGATGAAGAATGTGAAACTTGGCAGTCCCAATTTTCAGGAACTCGCTCAAAGGGAGATTAAATTATAATGCTTTCTGCAGGCTACTGGATAAACCCCATTATTCGGATCTGTCATCTCATTATCTTCATAATAGCATTCTTTGCCGCAACAATATCACAAGCGAAAGCTTTGGAGTACTCCACCCTTTCAGGCGTAATTTCTCATATCAGAGATGGAGACACAATTGAGGTTGGCGATATTCCTATTCGTATTGCGGCTTTAGATTGCCCCGAGAATAATACAAAAGAGGGCAAGGCAGCTTCCAAGTTCGCATCACAATTTAAGAATTCAAAAGTTATCTGTGATTTAACAGGAGCAATGAGTTACAAAAGATTAGTAGGTTATTGTCGAATAGCGGGAGTTGATTTTGCAACGACTATGACCAGAAATACTAAGTGCAAATTTTGGCCAAAATATGACGTTTGGCATAGGTACACTAAATAAAATTTTCGAACTAGCAATGTGCTTTATATTAAGTTCGACTAAAAATTAAGATAATTTTCATCATAGTAAAAGTAATAAAAACGTTACTGATAAAGCAAATTTATTACAAAATACCAAATCAATGATTACAAATAATCGTTAGCAGAATTTCCGGATTATTTAGCTTAGGCGTCCATAAAATGTCTTACGTGCACTTTCTGATAATGCAATTCCTGGCTCAGAATTATAAGCTAGAACTACCAGTATTCTTTTTATGTCACCAATAGTCGGGGTAACCCTATGAATTGAATTTCGGCCTCTAAACAAGACTAACGTTCCAGGTTTCATAGTCAAAATTCTAGGAGCAATCGACCCGTCGAGTAATTTATCCACACCCTCAAAATTCATCTCATTTTTGTCCGCATTTCGAAAGTCTTTCAAATATTGAAATTCACCTCCACCAATGGGACTCTGTAATAAAAGAGTTATTGCAAACTCTGAATTATCAAAATGCCAATTCAGTTCCTGGCCTTCACCGGCATAGTGGACATTTATTGAGGACAATGGATCGTCGTACGGAAATAAAGATGTTTCACCCACTACTGCTGCAACGAAGCTTTTGAATATATTTGAGCTATATAGTGTTTTAAGCTTTGAAGTCGATTTTATTTGGTCAGTACAAATACAACCTTTTGATGAAACCAGTTGTTTATTAATAGCGTGGTCTATAGCAAACTTATCATTAATTTTTGTTAAGTAAACATTATGTGTGGAATTAGTGTAGTAAGCCTGTGAGGCACTTTCTTCAGCCTCAGCCACTAGTTCTTTCAAAGTATCAGCATTCAAAAAATTTGATAGTGTTAAAACACCATTTTGGTCTAAATTTTTTTTACAGTTTTGGACGAAATCAGTATCTAATAAATTATATACTTTTTGATCAATGATCTGATTTAATTCCATTATATTCCTCCTATTCTTTTTATCCATTAAAAGACCAAAACGATCCCTGAGTACGGATATAGAGTTTCAAATGCTTTGTAACCAATATTCTAAATATAAAAATTTATAAGTGCATATAAATTCTAAAAAGCGGTAAGCGAAAAATGTCGCAGCAATAAAATATCTTTTATCTTGACAAATTTACTCAGAATTACTTAGTTGAAAGCCTAACTTACATGGATTAATTAAATGAAAAAATTTGCCTACTTCACATTTTTCTTAGTCTCAATTTTGTTTGGTTCATATCTATCAGCTTCTGAAGTGAATGTTTATTCATATCGGCAGCCCTTTTTGATTGAACCATTGACAAATGCTTTTACCAATAAAACGGGTGTAAAAGTTAACATAGTTTACCTGAGAAAAGGCATGATAGAGCGAATGAAAGCAGAGGGAAAGCGAAGTCCTGCCGATATTGTGCTAACTGTTGATATTTCTAGATTATCCGCATTAGTCGACGCTGGACTTACGCAGCAAGTCACCAGTGAAGTTTTGTCTACAAATGTTCCAAAAAAATATCGAGACCCCGACGGTCACTGGTTTGGGTTAACAACTCGTGCTAGAATAATCTATGCCAGTAATGAACGTGTAAAAACTGGAGACATCGTAAAGTATGAAGAGTTAGCAGATCCAAAATGGAAGGGTAAAATTTGTATCCGTTCAGGTTTAAATGCCTATAATTTGGCATTAACCTCTGCTGTAATTCATCATCACGGAGAAGACTATGCGTTAGAGTGGCTAAGAGGATTAAAGCAAAATCTTGCCCGAAAACCGCAGGGAAATGACAGAGCACAGGTGAAAGCGATATGGGCGGGAGAATGTGATCTTTCCATTGGTAATACTTATTACATGGGGAAAATGCTTAAGGACCCAGAGCAAGCTGATTGGGCAAATAGCGTCAGTATAGTTTTCCCAACGTTTGAAGATGGTGGAACGCATGTAAATGTTTCTGGCATAGGAATGGCTAAATTTTCCCCAAATAAGGAAAATGCGCTAAGGCTTATGGAATTTCTCAGCTCTGGCGAAGCACAACAAATTTATGCAACCGCTAACTTTGAATATCCAATAGCTCCAGGAACTCAAGTAGATGATTTGGTAAAAAGCTGGGGAGCCTTTGATGCAGACAAGGTTAACTTAATGGCACTGGCAAAGTTAAGAAAAAAAGCTTTAGAGCTTACGGAAATCGTTGACTTTGACGGCTAACAAAGAGAGCGGCTAAAAGCCAAAAAAAAGGCTAGATCATCAATAAAACACCAAATAAAAAGGCTAATTCGGTCAAAAAAGCCGTTGCACCTAGAATATCGCCAGTAATACCCCCAAGATAATGTTTCGCCTTAAACCCGCACCACAAAGACACCAGCAGGCTAAGGATAAAACCTGAAACCAGTTGCAATGGTGAAAAAATTAACAAACACGGCAGAAACCAAATTAGCAGGCAAATTACTTGGCGAATATTATTTCCTAGAAAAGTCACTGCCGCTCGACCTGCAAATTCTGAAACAGGGAAAATACGGCGATTTATCATAATGAAGCCTTTTCCAACTGCCAAGCTTGCACCCATGATTACAAAAATCCAATAATCATTTTCTACTAAACTTGAGATTAAAAGTATTCGAACAATAATCGCCAGAGACAAAGCGGAGACGCCGTACGTACCTAGCCTACTGTCGTGAATAATACTACTTATTTTCTCCCCATCACCGCCTGCGCCAAACCCGTCTGCCATATCTGCCAAACCGTCTTCGTGATAAGCACCACTAAGATAGATGCAAAATGCAGTCGCTAGGGTGCAACTTACTAGGACAGGTAAACCCACGATGATCAAGATTTGACCGAGACCGCCTGATAATAGACCTACTAACCACCCGGCAAGGGGGAAAGCCCAGCTGGCGCGTTTTAAATCTGGTGGGTCATCAGAAAAATATGCCCAATTTATTTTAACGCGTGTGAACTGCATTAAAACTGCCATAAAATCAACGAAAAGGCTTTGACGATACATGCGTTTCATAATAAGGCTTTCAAATTCATCACTTTAAAATATTGCTAAATTACTGGATAACACTTCTATTCAAATAGTTAATAACAATTCCATCATTTAAAAAAATTAGCTCACTTAGAGATAGGGTATCGAATTGAAAACTTAATGCTGACTTACCCACAAGTTTAGAAATTACAGCACGAATTGTACCTGCGTGTGCAACAATTATACTGGGATCTTGAAAGTCCGTTTTCTCGAGAATTTCGTCAATACAAACGTTGACACGCAAGCTCATTTCATTAAAACTCTCTCCTTTGACTGGCCGATAATCAGCTAATTCTTCAAGTGAAAGTGATCCAATATTTGGTATTTTTTCAAAAGGAACACCCTCCCAACTTCCAAAATCTTGCTCCTTTAAAGCATCAAGCTTTAATGGCCGCACCCTTGGAAATAAATAGCTAGCAGTTTTCACACATCTAGCTGCACTACTTACAAACAAGTTAAATTCACCTGGTAATAGCTCTCTAATATTTTCTATTTCTGCACTAGTTGGCGTCCTGCATGCTACATCCCTAGAACCATAGAATAACCCATCAGATACTACTGGCGCATGGCGTATAAAAATTAATTTTTTACCTAAATTTATTTGCAACTTACTTTTCTATTAAACTTCTAAGTTAATTATGGTTATCATCACTCCATGACTATTTCATTTTTTATAGGTGGCGCAAGATCTGGTAAATCCAAATTGGCAGAAATGCACACTTTAAAGTTTGGGAAACAAGCAACTTATATTGCAACCTGCGAAGTATTTGATGAAGAGATGGCTCAAAGAATTGAAAAACACCAGGAACGGCGTGGGAAAAATTGGTCAACACTTTTGACGCCGTTGAACTTAGCTAGAGAAATTAAAAATATTGAACAAGCTAATCCGATTTTAATAGATTGCTTAACCCTATGGCTTTCCAATCATCTTTTGAAAAAAAATGACTTAGAAAAAAAAATTGATGAACTGAC
>Ga0160422_10000447_pt1 | contig 24678 bp, 4 predicted proteins | sample Fk160mmetaG_FD_108192 | JGI IMG/M metagenome (GOLD analysis project Ga0160422, IMG submission 108192) | Marine microbial communities from the Central Pacific Ocean - Fk160115 60m metaG | ecosystem: Environmental > Aquatic > Marine > Oceanic > Photic zone | place: The Central Pacific Ocean...
AATGTGTTTACTATATTATGTATCTGGGATTGAACATTACTTTCAATACCGGTTAATCTTCCTAATTCAGTGGTTGTTATACTGGTTGATGTAAGAAGACCAGAAGCATCCGTAGCGACAACTATATTAGATGAGTCTAGTATTATGGGTTCAACTATTAAAGTATTACCACTAATTTCAATACCATCACCTGCAATTAGGGTATCTTGTTTACTTGAAAGGGTATTACCATGACTGTCAGTTATATCTCCTGAAACATCTATATCATTTAAAAATTGAATAGAGGTTCCAGGGTCTCTAGTAGTAGATATTTTTTCTATGGAGCCACCAATTATAGTATCTTTAAGAAATAGGGTAGAACCAGCGAATACATTATTTACAGAAGGGTCTATCGCGGCCCTAAGAGTACTTATATCAGGTAAGGTCGCAGCGGTTTCTGGGTCAAAATCGGTAAAAAATTCATTTCCTCCCAATGAATATATGTTTTTAACCCTTAAATTATTTATATCCGATGCTTGTGTGGTTGATTCTGAATCAGCAATATTCCACATATTGGTATTACCGAACACCGTAAGTCCACCATACAATTCCACATCACTAAAGGAAACATCCAAACCTCCATTAAGGACCAGGCTTCCATTTATTTCCATCTCACTAGCTTGTATTTTATTATTAACAGTAAGATTATCCATTACAGCATTATCACTAAGGTTGCCTCCCCTAAATATAAAATCCCCGTGCACGGTTAAGTTTTCAGAAATATCTATGGATGCATTTAGCGAAACATCGCGTTCCACTTCTAAACTACCTTCGACGTGTATATTGTCATTATGTATAGCGATGATAGAAGCGGATATATCTAACTGATTTTCTGTACTAGAAAATATTCTTGCATTCATAGTGCTATCATTATTGTTATGGGTAAAGCTAATAGGACGTCTTTCTGACATGATAGCGTCGCCTATAAGAGTGGCATTTATTATGGCAGCACCTTTTTCTCGTTCTGTTGCAGTTAGTATTTGAAATTTAGCATAACTTTTATCGTCTATATTAATGTCATTTATAAGCAAACCTCGATTTCCAAAATTTAATATACCGTCGTCGTCTATAAAGGCGTCTGTTTTAGTGCCACTTATATCAGTTTTGTATATAGTTGTATTAGAACCCGTATTTAAACTAGTTATATCTGAATGAAGAAATACCGTATTACTGTCATTAGGAGCTAGTATAAGGGAAGAGGTAGATTGAACAACTGGAGCATTTTCTTGAATGGTGCCTGCAACTGTGATAGTTTGTAAAGTATCATTATCCGACAATATAATATCTCCTAAAAGCGTGCTTTTTCCTCTAACCACAAGATTATCAACGATTTCAACGCTTGAAATCATCGATACATCCTCTGACATTATAACATTTCCTAAAAAGTGTCCTGTTCCAGATAGGGTTAAATCAGAATTCATAGAAACATCTCCATTAAACGTAGAACTTTGATTTACCATAAGATTTCCACATATGTCAAGGTCAGAATTCATAGAAACGTCCTTATTTACAACCAATGTTTCTTCGATAGTCATATTAACTCCAGTATCCAAGACAACAGTATTCATCATTAAATTATTTGCCTCTGCGGTAGTATTTGAAAAAACTACATTATTCTCTTTATAGTGTGTTTGCATATTACCAGCTTTTATATGAACTTCTCCATCTGCATATAAAGAATAACTAAGGTCTACATTACCTTCCGTAAGTATTTTCATTCCATATGGAGCAGCGCTTTGAGAATTAAGGCTGACACCTCCTGTATTAATTAATATATTTTTAGCTTTTAAATCTACAATAGCAGCAGTATCTGCACGTAAATCATTAATACTAGCATCGGTAATATTTGCGGTATTCACAAAATGCGATTCTTTAGATACAATTAATTTGTTAGTAGTATCAGTGGGTTCACTACTTGACTCGCTTCCACGTAATAAAATATTTTTATTATTACCTACAAATAAACCAAACGTTGAATTATTAGTGGTGTCATCTTTTTCAACCACATTCAAGGTATTTGTATTTGGAATTTGATTTTCAACTGTAAAATAATGTGAAGAGCCGCTTAAATCAATATTTAATTTTGTTAAAACATTAAGAGTTTCTACATTTGCATTTGATATATTTGCATTTGATATATCTGTATTTGGTATATATACACCGGATGAATCTATTTTAATAATAGGGTCAGTATAGTCGTCTTGATAACATTCTAGAATGCCTCCCGTGCCGGTTTGAAGTATTCTAGCTATAGTGGTAGCAGTACCACCACTTAAATCCATATTTGTGCCTACATTAAGAAAATCTCTTATCAGCTGAGTTGTTGTAAAAGTTCCTAATACAGAAAGGTTTCCAACAATACTAGCTGAGCCATCCAAGGTGAAATTATTGCAACTTATGGAATTAAACAATTGGGAACTATTAGTCGAATTAGCAGTGATATTTCCACCAACGGTTAGGTCGTTGTTTACATAAATCAAATTCATACTTGCGTCACCAGTAACAGATAAGTTATTCAGGGATGTATCATTAGATACAGTTAAGTCCTTAGAAATTATATAATTTCCAACGGTTAAATTTTTGGAAACGTCCAGATTTTGCGCACTAGCATCCATCATTTTAACATTATTTTCAAAATTTATATCACTTTCTTGAAATACTATAGAAGCGGATGTTAATTGACCTTCAATGACCACATCTCCGGTAATTGTTAAATTACTTGAAAGGTCTACATTATTGCGAAACAAGGTATTTCCAGAAATGTCGACATTATGGCTAGAGTTAATGTTATTTACATTGATCCCAACATGTCCTGAACTATCTAGAATCAAACTAGTAGAATTAGATGTTTCAAAACGAGCTATATCTTTAGTGTTATCTGATTGTTCAACGCTGAGGGCTATTTCCTGACCAGCGTTAGTTATCTCCACATGAGTATTAATATGTTCAAGACTATATCCTTTAATTGTATTAACCGATAAATCTTTTACATAAAGATCATAAATATAAAAGCCATTTTTGTCTATATAGCCTTTATTACACATATAATTATATGTGTAATCTCCATTTGATACATCTCTTACATAAAAATTAAGTTTTCCATAATCTTTACTATTGTCGTGTTCACCGCCAATCGCGGCATAATTACCGCTGCAATCGGGATTACTAGTAAAAACATTTCCTAACATAAGTTTACAGTCAGTTGTTGTATTACTATTTTTCAAAGTTAAAGTGGGTGTGTTTCCCTGTGTTTCTAATATATTTGGTATATTAGTCGCGACGAGCTGTGTACCCGAACCAGGATTTTCATATTCAATCGCATTTTCATTTTTAGCGATTGTCAAATAGTTTAAAGAATTAGCCATGTTATTAACAGCAGGGTTATCCGTATTTTGTGATAATCTATACGGTAATAGAACATCATCGGGGTCTAATGTTCTAAGGTAATCTGATTGATTTTCTCCTATCTGAGAAAGTAAATTAAAATTACTAGTATTAACAGTTATGTTATAAACATTTAAAATCTCTCCATCTCCGTTGAATGGAGATGGAACTATTTGTTGTTCTAGATAAAACTCATCTAAAATGTAAAATAAACAATCGTTTTTAAGAGAATTTCTGGAAGCAGTTGTTTGGTCTGTCGATGTGTTATACACCTTTATGTAGCCAATATTTGCTTTTACTCCAGGAATTTTAATTTTAATATCTTTACCGTATCCAAATGTATCGAAAGAATCATCTAGAATCGGCTTTGCGGTATCAAAAATATCAACCGTATCTAAGAATATATTTGTAATTTCAGTTCCAGAAATATCAAATACTAATACCCTAGATATATAAATATTATTTTCACTATTACTTTTGAATCGTATAGTTGTATTGTAAGAGAAAACATCAGGAAAAACGGTTGTTACAAAATTATTATAGTTTTCGTAATGTTCTATAAATTGCCTATCGCTTAAAATACTTGCAGAATTTGGATTATCGCCCAAAGTGTAAAAAAATATAGTAGGGTATGCTGAAGTGTTTGCGGATGTTGTCGCGGTAATAATTATCCTTCTTCCGTTAGAGGCGTAAGCTAAGTGTGCTCCATAAGTAACGAGTCCTTCTCCTAAGGATTGTTCAATATAACTAACATCAGTAAATGAAAAATAATCATTAGTAATATTTAACGACTTTATTATAACTTCGTCTGACTCTTTATACGCAAAAAAATACCCATCATTACTAATAGCTATCTTTGTAGGATCGCTTATATCATATGAGCGAACCAAATTCCACGTAGATCGTTGAGTTAATGTGGAATTATTTATACTATTAATCGCATATTTATATAATTTAGTATCTGAAATTACGGAAACAATGTCACCATAACTATTTATATTTACAATTTTGCCATATGATGCATCATTTGATACGGTTATAGTTTCAATGTTATTATCGTAATATATATAAACAATATTATTACAGGAATCACCTATAGCATAATTTTCACCAGTTGAATTAAGAGATACGGACGAAGCTATAGTACTAGAAATGAAAGAAACGTCAAAAGATTCTGTAATAGTGTTAAAAGTATAACATTCTACACCATTCGAATTATGTGAAGTAATAATCTTTTGTCCATCGTTATTAAATGAGGCTGAAATATAACTAGCGTCAAAAGTACTAACATCATATCTAGACCAGTGGTCTATAGGAATATAATATCTAAAACAAAGTAGTTTTGATGAGGGACTTCCTATCAAAACTGAAAATCCATCATGACTTAATTCAAATAAATAATCATCATCTATGCTAGTAAAATAAGTTGATAGGTCTAATACATTATAACCAGATGAACTAGTAGTACCAGTTTCTGAAACGTTATAACTGCGTATTTGTCTACTATTTTTATCTAAAATCGAGAGTTGTTTTCCATTATTTGATATTTTCATTTCTGTAATTTCATGATCTACTTCTCCAAATGAACCATCATAATCTTGAATAAAATATTCTGGTTCAGGCTCAGGTTCAGGTTCAGGTTGAGGTTCCGGTTCCGGTTCCGGTTCCGGTTCAGGTTCCGGTTCAGGTTCACCTAAATCAGCGGTGCCTTCGATTGAAGATAAATGAGTAGTATATATACCTATATGAAAAGGTAAATTATTATAAGCTCCTGTTCTACCATCATCACGTATAAAAAAATACAAAGAATAATCACCACTACTTAAATTTAAAGAATTTGAAACCATATTATCATCGCTAGCAAACTTAAAAATATCATTATCATTTGCATATTTAAATAGGTATGTATGGTCATAACCATAATTTGCGTCTTTAAAATAATTATATGCTATACTGTTATAGGTATTATTTACAGAGAATATCCTATCACCATTACTGCCGGTAGATACAGAAACATTACTCGTGTTTTCAGGCCCGGTTCCACCAAAATGCATGTAAATTTCATGTACAATTCCGTTGTTTAAAGTAAGATTCTGGTTGGTGTTATCTACAATCCAGTATCCAGCTTCTAAATTTTCTCCATAAAACTGATATAATTTATATGCATTAAATAATAATGCATATGCTGCTGTCGTACTTGTTGTAGATGTTTTTAAATTAAATAATTTTTTATAAAAGATATTATTTCTTTCATTCCATCTTTCAAATCCATTTGAATTAAAACTCATATCAAAGTCATTTACATAATCATTTGAAACATAATATTCACTTCCACCACTTTTACCCCATAGTTTATTTGTTAAAGCACTATTAAATTCATATATGGAGTTCAAGTTTAAAGCGTTATCACTAATATCAACGCTACTGTTAAAAGATGTCTTTCTACCATTATCATATGTAGAATCAGTAGACATTTAACTTATGTATATATTATAAAGATTAGTTTAAAACACGATAAAAAGAAAATTTTTATTTTATAAATGTCTAATTCCGAAAAAAAAGATATAAATGTAGTTGATACTGAAATGAAAATAGAATCGCCTAATACAAATCTTTCAGAATTCCTTCATATCCTTAAAAAAATGTTATTGGGCCCAATATTATCAGAAAAAACAATAGAAGAAAGAATAAAAGATTTTTCACTAGATTTAGGAGACCTTTTACTTTTTTTATGGAGTATGCTTCTAAATATTAAAGTTAATGTTTTTGAATTTCTCAGAAATTGCTAAGTACTTTTTTAATAGTTCACTTTTATTAGTACCTTTTTATTAGTAATATTACACTAGTCGGGAATCGAACCCGAGGCGACCGCTTGGAAGGCAGTCATGTTACCACTACACCACTAGTGTACATAATATATCCAATATATATATTTAAATATATTATTATTAAAAATATATATACTATAAATGGATTATAATACCGATAACTATTCTATAAATGAATTATATGAATTAATATCTTTAGATGCAGAACAAGAAATAACCACCGAAACTATTCATAATGCAACTGATAAACTAATTAAATATTATAATGAAAGAAATGATGAAGAATTAAAAAATTTTTTTATAAAAATTAAAAAGATATTACTTGACGATATATACGTATCAAATAACGAAGAAACAATATTAATAAAAGAAGAAAAAATTGGAAACGACATAACACTTCAAGATATAAAATCTAATCCAAATTTTAATAATATTATAGAAAGAATGGTTAATATAGATAGTACGTTTCGTTCAAATTCTTTTCCACATAAAAGTGATCAATTTAGATATAGTGAATTAGGTAATGTTGAAACAACTATATATAGTAATACAAATTTTACTTGTAATTTAACAGAAAAGCTAAATAATGTATTGTCTATTACTTTACATTCAATACAAATACCTTATTCATGGTATAATATAACTAGATTTAATAACAGTATTAAAGTAAATGATACTACAATAACAGTTCCTCCAGGTAATTATTCTATTACCGAATTAACCGTAAAAATTAATGAACTATTTATCAGTAATTCGTTCAGTAGTATAACAATGGATTACAATATAGATAATTCATATAAAATAAATATAAAACAAGATACAAGTAATAACATAATTTTTTATGAACAAAGTGAATCATTTATAGATTCTAAATCAAATCATAATCTTGGATGGAGTTTAGGATTTAGAAATTCAATATATAATGAATTAGATTTTACCGCAGAAGCACTCGTAGATATCAATGGTCCTAAGTATTTTAATTTATCAGTAGATGAATTTAAAAGTAATATTTCAAATAGAGGAGTCGTTTCAATAGAAACAAGTGAAAATAAGTTGTCATTACCGTCGTATTTTTCAAACGATCTTTTGTTAGCAGATACACCAGAAGAAAACGATAGATTAATTCCTCAATATTCAAATATAAGAGAAATAAACAATGTACTTGTATCTAAAAATATAACCAAAGCACAAGAAACAACCATAAATGAAATTATAAAATCTAGAAATGAAACTACAAACACAAAATTAATTATACCAAAAAATGATAATGTTTTTGCCTTAATTCATTATTCGGTTGGCGATTACGGTAAATTTATAACGCTTGAAAGCAGATTAGAAATAAATAAAAGAGTATATTTAGGACCAATTAATATCGATAAATTAAAGATAGTTTTAACAGATGATATAGGAAACATAGTAGATTTAAATGGTTTAGACTGGTCTTTTTCTTTTATAGCAGAACATTTATATTAAAAGATAATTTGTATAATATATATAAATGAGCGTTATAAATAACTCAAGTCAAGGTCAAGGTTCCGCAATGTCATACGCAGCGACCGCTAGTATAAATCAAGGGCTTTCTAGTTCAAGTTCAGTTAGTGGTGGTATAAACTATACTGACGCAGGTTCTTCAGATAAAAAAAATGTCTCAGAATTATCTAGATTTATTAATCCTTTAAAAAAAAAAGAAGTTCAAAAAGTATTAAATATAGATAGTCGCTTCAGAGACAATTACTATAGTACTACTAGTACAGATTATAACGTAAAATTACCGATGTCATTTGAAAAAGTAATACAGATGGAACTAATGCATATTGAATTACCATTAAGTTTTTATGGTGTCACAAAAGAAAAAGGTAATAATTATTTTTGGATTAAAATGGATCAATCTGGTACAGAAAATGATGTATATATACAGGTAGAATTAGATGATGGAAATTATAACAGTTCTACGATTACAGCTGCTATAGATGAAAAAGTTAATTTATTTTTGCAAACTAATACTACATTGAGTGATGTTAGTTTTAATAGTATAATAGACCCATACACTAATAAATTCGAAATTATATTAACAGACCTAAATAATAACTTTACTTCATTTGAATTAAATTTTGCTTGCCCATATTTGGAAGACTCTGATGACCCAGATGCAAGAAATATTACTTATAACAGTACAGATGGAACATCTTTACAATTGAAATTAGGGTGGTGTATGGGATTCAGATTTTCAAAGTATATTGGTTCGATAGTTAGTTATACAGGTGAAGCACCGTTTGAAACTCCTTTACCTAGATATTTATACATTGCGATAGATGACTATAATAATAACGTAAATAATTGTATTTTTTCAGCATTTAATTCTTCAATATTAAATAAAAATATATTAGCAAAAATATCTTATACCGGTGATTTTTATAGTGTTTACAAAGCATATAAAGTAGATGACGGTCAGCACTTTAGAAATTATTTTGGACCAGTGACAATTAGAAAATTATCCATAAAAATAATAGATGAATATGGTAGACAAGTAGATTTAAATAATATGGATTTTTCATTTGGTTTAGCATTAACCTGTAAATATGATTAAACAATAATTTTGGTTTGATATTCAAGCCAAGATTCAGGTGTATGTTTTGTGCCACCGTCATATGCCACCCCATACTTATTATCAAGCATCCATTGATTTAAACATAATTTATCTAAATACACATCTGCTAATAGCCTACCATATTTATCATATTTTACATCTTTCAACAAAATTTTTTTATTTAAAATTTTGTTGCTTAAAGCATCTCTTGCAATAATTGCAGCTTGTTTTTCATCTTGTGTTTTACCTTTTATTTCAGGTGTATCAATTCCACGAAATCGAACGCTCCATTTATAATATGTTGGACCTAAAGGATCCCCTTGAACTTTTGCGGATATGGTAATCGTATCACCGTCATAAACCTTAATTACTTTAATATCTTGAAATGCTGGAATATAAACAGGTAATTTTGTAGAATTCGATTTCGATTTATTATTGTTTTTTAGCGTTTTACTTGTTATGCAACCCATTTTATTTTCTTTTTTATAGACATTTTTAAAATCAATTTTATAGTTTAGATATAAATACTTTTAATCATATCATATATATATGGACGACCCAGCGTTAAGTTCAACCGAGACTAACGCATTTGGAGGTATCTCTACCTCCAAGTCTCAGTCCAGTGGCGCTTTCGGTAACATCGTTAGTGGTGAGAAGGTAACAACACCCACTAACAAAAACCCCTCTACTACTTTAAGTAATGATAGAGATACATCAGAGGTAGATTCAGATGGAAATTATGTAATAAATACAATAAAACATAACAGTGTAATTATTAGCGATAATTTAAATAATGATAATGAAGGAACATTTCAGTTTAAAGAAATAAAAACCACTGATATGCGTGCGGATAAAAATGCTACCGCAAATTTATCATCTGGAGAAGGAACAACCTTAAAGAAGTCTGGCGAGCAATATAATCATATAAGAAATTCAATAGACGCCAGTTTAAATATAACAAGTGAAATAAATGTTAATTTAAAAAAAGAAAATGAAAAACTTAAATTATCCAGCGTCCCTGATTATGAGACACTAATGGATATTACTAGAGGTTTTTATTCTCAAAAATGTAGGACACAAAACACTTGTAAAACAAATACTTCAGGAGATTTCCCATCTGCGGTACAAGTAAATATGAATAACCTAGCAACATCATCAAATTATTCACCAGGTAGAAGTAAAAGATCTAACGAAACAATATATCAATATTTCAAACGACTTGGAGTTACAAACAAAGACGAGTTAACTGAATTATCTAAGTTTAATGTTTATGCAAATTATTCTTTATCCGCTAATTTAATTGATTTTGAGAAATTAGAATCAATTATTTCAATTACAGTTTTAATTGAAGGATATGTAATTGGAAGTTATGTTCTATCTGCAACAATTGAAGTATTTGATCTTAATGGAATCAGACTTGCAAATTCCATAAGTGATGAACAATGGGGTGATTTCTCAATAACTAATGAAATTAATGCAAATACAACTCATGGATTCATTAAGGCAACTGGTGGTCAAATTCAGTATAGTAGTGATTTAATTTTTACAAATGATAATGAATATATATCATATATTAATTTTAGTAATTATAATATCGATAGTGTATCTAACATACCAAGTCAAAATATAAATGTACTTACAACTATTTTAAGTCAAGCGTTAAATGATTCGTTAGGAGACACTAATATATTATTTTCTAGTGAAATAGATGAATCTATTGCTATTAATAAACAGAGACTAGTTAATTGGATAAATTCGGTAGTATATGAAGATTTTGAATTTGCAGAAGATCTTGATATATCATTTAATACATCTCAATTAGATATAGATTATGTAAGAGAGACTGATGTTATTGCTTCACTGTTTAATAGTAAAATCAACTCTATAATAGTTATATTAGATAAACTTCAAAAGGCAAATATATCTAATACAAACTTGTTTAAAAGTGTGGCAAAAAAATTCAGTGTATATGTACGCAATGAAGTACTAGACGTAAGTTTTTCAGGTGTAATTACAAATGTCGCTATAGAACAATACGCAGAATCAAAAGCTTTATATTTACAAGACAATCCAGATGCAATTGATATTTCTTATACAGAAACAAATTATAGAGATGATGTATTCATTATATATAATTTTATTTGTAATCTTAGTGAAAAAGGATATAATGAGATTAGTAAAAGAAGTGATATTGCAGATATATTATCTAATACCGCATCAACCAATGTAATTTCTGTTGCTAAAGAAACATTAATAGATATTAGTATTATTAGTTCTTTGGTAAACGGACTTTCTTATGTTAGCGGAAACGTGGCTACATCATCATTAATGCTTGATACATCCATAGTTAATTTTTCATATGAAATGACCGATTTTACAAGTAGGTTAAATAACCTTTATAATACCGTTCAGAGCAGAGAACTTGAATGGAACTTGCTTCCTCCAGAACCAGAGCCTGAACCAGAACCGGAACCTCAGCCTGAACCTCAGCCTGAACCTCAACCTGAACCTCAGCCTGAACCGGAACCTCAACCAGAACCTGAACCAGAACCCGAGCCTGAACCAGAGCCTGAGCCTGAACCCGAACCCGAACCCGAACCCGAACCCGAACCCCAACCGGAACCGGAACCGGAACCTGAACCTGAACCGCAACCTGAAATAAATACAGATGTAACACTTCCTTCAGATTACAAAAATAGTATCGAGCCACTAGAAGATCACACAGAAGTAATTATATATAAGACATTTGCCTCAAACCCTGGAACAACTGCCAATGAAATTGCTATATACAAAATTTCATTGTTAAAAAATAATATGATTGAAAATATAGAATTTACTGTACTTGACTTATCAGAAAACGAAATTGCACAATTACATTATGTAATTCAACATAGAGATGAATTAGAAGTCATTGAAGATGGAGATAACTTTAAATTACCTGAAAGAAATTTTATGGAATCACATGTAGACTTAACTTTAAATGCTAGTGCAAACTTACTTCATAGAAATTATGGAAATACTAAACTACATGCTAGCAACGACGATGAAATTTTCTTTTTAATCATTTTTGGAAATCCAGAATTTGTTGAGTCTAAAAAACTTAACGTTAGTTTTAAACTTGTATTTTATATAGAACGAGAACCTGAACCTGAACCTGAACCTGAACCTCAACCTGAACCACAGCCTGAACCTCAACCTGAACCTGAACCTCAACCTGAACCCGAACCTCAGCCTGAACCTCAACCTGAGCCTCAACCTGAACCTGAACCAGAAATAGCACCTTTTGCTATAGATTTTTCAAAATTTACTATTGAAAATCTCGGAACAATTTCAGATGGATTTTCTAAAACAGGAACTATAATCAATTCATTAGAAGGTAGCGCTAAAATTTATACTTTTAAATCTCCTAGTGATAAGCAAGTAACCAATTTAGATATTAATGTAAATAATAATGTAGTAGGAACTATACCTTATGCAATTCAAAAAGATACATCTCAAGTAATTCTTACGGATGGTACAGTAAATGAAGAAAATAGCTTTATTTTTAATAGTATATATGTTCCGGAGTATAATAATAATTTAATATATTACAATAACGAATTAAACGAATTAAAAGGAGGAGAGTTTGGAACGGAATATGTACTTATTATTATTAATATCTTAACAGAAATTATCACATTTAATTTAACATTTAGTCTAGATATAGAACCTCAACCTGAACCTGAACCCGAATCTGAACCAGAGCCTGAACCAGAACCGCAACCTGAACCTGAACCTGAACCTGAACCGGAACCTGAGGGAGAATTATTTTCATTTAAAGTAGGAAATATGTACACGTCTCAATATTACAGTGGTTATGATGATGTTTCAGATAATCTCTTTAATTATACAATACCAGAATCGGTAGAGATTTTAAAAAGTATAATAGCCAGAGCTAATCAAGAACAGATTGAGGTCGTGATTCACACCTTTAATCCAGATGATAATTGGGGAACACTTGGTTATGCGTTTATATATGATGATGATGTAGCTGAAGAATATTTCGAAGATGGATATGGAAAAAACAATATTTTGTTTAATCCAAACTACGTCTATAGAGAAACTGAATACTACGTTAATAATACGGTAAGAACCGCAGGTACTGAAAACTTTTTCATAGGAGATATACAAGTAGATGCGTCTATTATGATTATGGTACATGAATTGATTCATTTACTTGGAGTTGGATTAGGAAGTAAATGGTATAATAATTTATTATTCTCTCAAGGTAGTTATTTAACAACATATTTCCCGTCTAATTTAACGCCAAACTATTTACCTAGATTTTCTAATCATAGTACCGGAAATGTTGTTGCATGGAAAGGTGAAAATGCTATAAGAGAGTACAAAAAAATATTAACTGATTTTGGATATGATACAAGAGACATTACATATTTACCTATAGAAAATAGTGGTACTAGTAGTCAAGCTCTACAACATCCAGAAGAAGGTCGCTATATATATAATGGATTAAAGTACGCAGAGTATATCTATATAGACGGTGTTCATTATCCCGTAATATTAAATGATATTATGTCGTCGACCTTAGATTTTGACCTTGATACGCTTACGGATCGTTCTTATATTACAGAAGTTACTCTTGGATTATTACAAGATGTAGGATTGGATGTAAATTTTGATTCTAAATATGTAACTACTATTGGTTCACAAAACTCCTTTAGTATAGTTTTTGCTACATATTTCCCTTTAAAAGGTAGTGCTCTTACTTCAAAAATTATAAATGGTACAATAACAGTAAACGACACTTTTTCTGGAGATACCTTGGGTACAACTACTACGGATGAAACAGGAAGTTATGCACTAACATATTCATCTGGTTCACCTTATGTTATTATTACATGTGAAGGAGGTAATAGCGCAAATTCGGAATTCTTAGGTAGATTATCAGGTATTAAATTACGTGAATATGAAAATGTTGTGCAAAATATAAAAGACATAGCATTAACATCAGTGTCCAGTTTAATAGCAACTTATATAGAAAATATAAGAATTACTGAAAATAATATAACTGACCTAACTGTAAATTCTATATATAAAGATGCGGTGACGAGATTTTCAAATTTACTTGGTATACCAGAAAATGAACTATTCGATGATTATATCGACACTAGAAATTCTAGTCTAGCTTTAACTGCAGGTATACTTAATATATTTGTATCTATTATTTCAGGTGCAAAGAACAGTATAAATAGTGATGGAGCAAGCGAAATATTTGCGGCAATTTCAAATACTTCCGATACGGATGCGGTTATTACATCAGAGAGTTTTATTACAGAAGTTATAGAACAGGCAGGAATACCCGAGGGTATCCAGAGAGAAGTAACAAAGACTGCTATAGTAACAATATTAGCAGACCTTTCTAATAATGTTAATGTGGATGAAGATAATATTGAAGATATCTTAAATAATGTAGAAACAGAAATCTTTATAGCACTTCAAGCAGGAATACAGTTAAGTACAAGTAATACAGTTGATGTATGCTTTAATATTATTAATGTAGGCGACATTGGTGAGATTATACCAATAACTAGAGCTGAACAGGCAATAATTGACCTTCAAAATATTGTTGATGTATCTGGAAATAGATTAATATCTGATGCAACTATAGAAAATATATCAAGTATAACTATACCAGCAGGTAATAATGTTATAGATAATTTAGGTATAGACCTATCATCTCTTGACACTATTGAAAACGTTAGATTAGTTAGAAATGCTACATTAAATATTATATTTGAAACTAATAGTAGTTTAAATTCTTTTATTACTCAAAAATCAATTTTAGCTATATCATATGATAGTACAGATGGTCTTGTACCTCCTCATAAGGATAACGATTTTGAAGAAGTAGAAGTTTTTTCGAATATAAATTCAGTTGTTAACATAGATTTTATATTGGAAGAGCAGCGCTCGGCTTATTTTAATATTCCAAATACTAAAGATGCTATATCTATTTTAAAATCAGGATATACTAATACATCTAATGTATCACAAATAGATTTTATAAGAGTAGCTGACGGAAGTCTTATAGTTGCTGATTATAATAAACTAGATATTGATGGTCGTATTCATACAGAATACTTAAACCATGGTGAATATTACATGTCAGAGGTAGGTACATTATTTTATATGGACGGTTTATTTACAGAAGGAGAGCACGAACCTCAACCTGAACCTGAACCTGAACCTCAACCTGAACCTGAACCTGAGCCTGAACCACAGCCTGAACCAGAACCTCAACCCGAACCTGAACCTGAACCAGAGCCTCAACCCGAACCTGAACCTGAACCTGAACCTGAACCGGAGCCTCAACCTGAACCTGAACCTGAACCGGAACCTCAACCTGAACCTGAACCTGAGCCGGAACCTCAACCGGAACCGGAACCGGAACCTGAACCTGAACCTGAACCTGAACCCGAACCTGAACCTGAACCTGAACCTGAACCTGAACCTGAACCTGAACCCGAACCTGAACCTGAACCCGAACCTGAACCTGAACCCCAACCCGAACCTGAGCCTCAACCTGAACCTGAACCTGAACCTGAACCTCAACCTGAGCCTCAACCTGAACCTCAACCTGAACCTGAGCCTCAACCTGAACCTGAACCTCAACCTGAACCTCAACCTGAACCTCAACCTGAACCTCAACCTGAACCTGAACCTCAGCCAGAGCCTGAACCTGAGCCTGAACCTGAACCTCAACCTGAACCTCAACCTGAACCTGAACCTGAACCTCAACCTGAACCTCCTTTTTTTAAAGGAAGTATTTCATATGAAGATGTAAGTGGAACCGGAGTAAGTTTTACGGATGAAACTCGATATTACATTTCTCCTATAGTAAATGTTGATTTATCCGATAATAGGTTATCTATTAGTAAAGATGATAAAACAGATCTTAACTATCTTATCTATAAGTTTACTGTAGATAAATATAAACAGCTATCATCTTTAACACTAAATACGAGTGATTTAAAAGATTTAATTTATATTTTTGATGCAATTTTTGATAATTTTGATTCAACCATTGGATTACTTGTCTATCAAATATACAAAGGTTCTGAAATATATATAGACCCTTCTACTAATGAAGTTTATAATGAACCCCTTGTAAGAGGTGTAATACCAATACTTTTACATGGTTCATCTGTAGATTTATTAAACAATAAGGAAGCACTTAAAGGCGGGTTTACAGATGACATCGATGATGGAACAGAATATTCAATATTATTGTATCTTAATGACGTATACGATCGGCTAGCTGACGATGGAGAAACCCAAACTTTTTTTGAGAATTCCTTATATAGCTATGATTTTGATATAGCAGGAGAATTAGAACATCAACCACAACCCGAACCTGAACCCGAGCCTGAACCTGAGCCCCAACCCGAACCTCAACCTGAACCCGAGCCTCAACCCGAACCTGAACCGGAGCCTGAACCTCAACCTGAACCTGAACCTCAACCCGAACCTGAACCAGAGCCTGAACCTCAACCTGAACCTGAACCTGAACCTGAACCTGAACCTCAACCTGAGCCTCAACCTGAGCCTGAGCCTCAACCTGAACCTGAACCTGAGCCTGAACCTCAACCTGAACCTGAGCCTGAACCTGAGCCTGAACCTCAACCTGAACCCGAGCCTGAACCTGAGCCTGAACCTGAACCTGAGCCAGAGCCTGAACCTGAACCCGAACCTCAACCTGAACCCGAGCCTGAACCTCAACCTGAACCTCAACCTGAACCTCAACCTGAACCTGAACCCCAACCCGAGCCTGAACCTGAGCCTGAACCTGAGCCTGAACCTGAGTCTCAACCGGAGCCTGAACCTGAACCTGAGCCAGAGCCAGAACCGGAGCCTGAACCTGAACCTGAACCTGAACCTCAACCTGAACCTGAACCTGAACCTCAACCTGAACCTGAACCAGAACCAGAACCAAACTACATTATTGAAATAAATTTTTCAATAGATACTGGTGATGGTAGTAATTTATATAATTATCTTGTCAATAAACAAGTAGACAGTTCATTAAATAATATTTTTAAAGATACGTTTGCAGCTTATCACAATGTAAGTATAAATAACATTGAAATAATAGATGTATCGTTTGGTTCAATAAATATCGAATATATATTAACCTTACATTCCTTGGAACATCTAAATGAAACTATTGCGGGGTTGAATGATGTAAGTAAAGATGACGTTAAAGAAGTATTCATAGAATCTATTATAAATAATACAAATAATGCATACGGTACAACATTTGTTTATAATGGTGAAGTTCCTGATTTTATTATACAATCTTTTACATCAGATGTAGTCTACATAGATTATGCTGAGCCAGAGCCAGAACCCGAGCCTGAACCTGAACCTGAACCTGAACCTGAACCTGAACCTCAGCCAGAACCTGAGCCTCAGCCAGAACCTGAGCCTGAGCCTGAGCCTGAGCCTGAGCCTGAACCCGAACCTGAACCTCAACCCGAACCTGAACCTCAACCCGAACCTGAACCTGAGCCGGAACCTCAGCCCGAACCTCAACCCGAGCCCGAACCTCAACCCGAGCCTGAACCTCAACCTGAACCTCAACCTGAACCTCAGCCCGAACCTCAGCCTGAGCCAGAACCAGAAATACCAGAAATTCCGGTTGATTTACCTGAATTTGATAATATACCTGGAAGACTTAAAAAGAGTATTAATGTATCAGATGAACAAAATACGGTTGACGTTCAGGATATTCAATTATATTATACGGGTTCTAGTAGTGCTCCGGCTGATTATTATTATATCTTTGATATTAAAGTTTCATATAACATGCAGATAAGTGAATTAATTTTACATAGTTCTTCAAGTGATTCAATAAATATCTATTACGTCATACAACAGAATACAGATACAGTTATTTTAAAAAATAATGGTATACCCGGAGAGATAATAGATAGAAATTATATTGAAGGACATTTTTCAGTTTCAGATTCAAGCAAAAATATTTTAATTACAGAACATGGATATCTTAACGAGCTTAAAGGAAGTGTCAATGAGGATGGAACTAGCTATATTGTTATTATATATATTATTGACAGCGGTATACCAGTTACATTTTCATTATCTTCAAATATAGAACATGAGCCACAGCCAGAACCAGAACCAGAACCTCAACCAGAACCACAACCTGAACCTGAGCCTCAGCCTGAGCCAGAACCTGAACCAGAACCTCAACCAGAACCTGAACCTCAGCCTGAGCCTGAACCTCAACCAGAACCTGAACCAGAACCTGAACCTCAACCTGAACCAGAACCTGAACCTGAACCTGAACCAGAACCTGAGCCTGAACCTCAACCTGAACCTCAACCTGAACCTGAACCTCAACCTGAACCTGAACCTCAACCTGAACCTCAACCTGAACCTGAGCCGCAACCGGAGCCTGAGCCTGAACCTGAGCCTCAGCCTGAACCTGAACCTCAACCTGAACCAGAACCTCAGCCTGAACCTGAACCTGAGCCCGAACCCGAACCCGAACCAGAACCGGAATTTGCAAAATATCCATATAGTATAGATGATGGAGACATTGTAAACCTAGGACTACTTAAACCACCCGATGGCGAAGGATACGATTTCATAAATGACCCAGATATTAGCTATATAGACGAGATTAATATTTCAGGTTCTTTCGCATCAGGTGAACCGAATATACATAGTTATATAAATAAATCGAGTCAACTTGAAATCTATGGAGATCCATCCTATAACGTACACACTTATCCTTACATGGCATACACATTCGGTGTACAATTACTTAGACAAGTATCAAATTTAACCTTAACATTGAGTAATATAACAAGAAATGCAACTGCTATGTATCCTTTTTTAACAAGATTTTATATTAATTATATTGTTCAAGCAAAGAACGAGCCGTTTACATCATTTGAAAATAGTATAGATACTATTTATTATGAAGAAGTAGATAATATATTATACAGAACAACAACTGGTGCATGGAGTAATTCTAATAATGGTGTAGTTATAAACTTAATAGATACAGTCTTAAAAGGAGGTTGGCAACCTAATGGCACAAATGAATGGCAAGGTATGTACTATTTGGTATTAATTTATTTATCAATAGATTCTGAGGATTATGTACAACCGACTGATGAATTTCTGGTTTCTTTTGATTACAATTTATTTGCAAGTGGTGAAATACAACCTGCTCCAGAGCCTGAACCAGAGCCTGAACCAGAGCCTCAGCCAGAACCTCAGCCTGAACCAGAACCTGAACCTGAACCAGAACCTGAACCAGAACCTGAGCCTGAACCTGAGCCAGAACCAGAACCAGAACCTCAGCCAGAACCAGAACCTGAACCAGAACCTGAGCCTGAACCCGAAGTTGATCCATATAAAGGAATATTGACAAATGATGTTGAAAATGTAATTGTAAATGATTCTATGGAATTTACTACAAGTATTGTAGGAGATAATCCGTTAACGTATGCAACCAACGAAACAACTGGAAGAGATAAAACGTTTAAGTTCAGTCTGGAAGAAAAAGATACTATAACACATTTGGTATTAACGATACCTGCACAAACGATACCAACTGATAGTTTGCTTTATGCAATCCAATTAGATAGTGAAGACTTAAGTGTAAACACCATTTATGATGATAATTTTATAGAAAATAGTATTAGCTTAACTACCAACGTTGGTACTACATTGCTTGATACTGATATATCTTTTGATATTCTTGTTGAAAGAAATACTAAAAAAAATATACCAGGAAATTATGTTTTACGAAGGAATTTTATTTTATATTTGTACTATAATGAATATACGGGCGAAAGCGATGATAGAATAACATATCAAATAGATGATACTCAAGTCGATAAGATAAATAGATATACTATGGGTAAATTAGATAGTGATTTGGGTGCGGATTTTCAAAGAAGTGAAGGTATTATTCCATTTTATGATGATCTTAATATATTTTCAGTGGACGAGGATGCATTTGAAGTCGATATTCCTGGTACTACATTTAATACGTATTTGTGGGACGGATATATAAAAACTACTAGTGATACGACTATTCATTTTGGTATATCAAGTTTTCATGATTGTTATGTATGGATTAGAGAAGGTACTTATACATGGAAAAATCATTTGGGAGGTACAGGAAATGGAACAAAATTTCCCGAAGAATTTGAAGTATTAACAGATGTTTCCAATTTACCAATTTCCGATTTAGCTAGTCGCGGTTTCACCTTAGTATGTTCAGACTCTTCAATGGGTTCCGTAGGCATAGAAAGATATGGTGAGGAAGGAGTAGATTATAATAGTAGTGATTATTCAATAATTGCTGGCGTAGATACGCAAGGAGATGGAAGTAAACAATATGGTAGTTTTACTTTCACGTCAGATACGATATATACTATTTTAATAAAGTGGTCAAGATATGAAAATAGTAGTTATGAAGAAAGTAGTTATGGTCTTAGTCCTATAAACTTTTCTTATGACTTATCACAATCTTTAGTAGGAAAAGAAGCTGGTACTACAGAATTTTATGGCAATGGTCCTTTTTATAGTGATATAGAGCACGAAACATATAATTCTACTGATTTAAGTATAAATATTATGATAACTGTAGAACACGAACCTGCGCCAGAACCAGAGCCAGAGCCCGAGCCTGAGCCCGAGCCTCAACCAGAACCTGAACCGCAGCCTGAGCCAGAACCACAACCTGAGCCTCAGCCTGAACCTGAGCCTCAGCCTGAACCTGAGCCACAGCCTGAACCTGAGCCACAGCCTGAACCGGAACCACAACCTGAGCCTGAACCTCAACCCGAGCCTCAGCCAGAACCCGAGCCTCAACCTGAGCCTGAACCACAACCAGAACCACAACCTGAGCCTGAACCTCAGCCGGAACCCGAGCCTCAACCTGAGCCTGAACCACAACCGGAACCTCAGCCCGAGCCAGAACCACAGCCTGAGCCAGAACCAGAGCCTGAGCCTCAACCCGAGCCAGAACCACAGCCTGAACCCGAACCAGAACCTGAACCTGAACCTGAACCTGAACCTGAACCTGAACCTGAACCTGAACCTGAACCTGAACCTGAGCCTGAACCTGAGCCAGAGCCTGAACCTGAACCTGAACCTGAACCTGAGCCTCAACCAGAGCCTCAACCTGAACCGGAACCGGAACCGGAACCGGAACCTGAACCGGAACCGGAACCGGAACCGGAACCTGAGCCGGAACCGGAACCGGAACCGGAACCAGAACCAGAACCAGAGCCTCAACCAGAACCTGAACCAGAGCCAGAGCCAGAGCCTGAACCAGAACCCGAATCTCAACCTGAACCCGAGCCCGAACCCGAACCGGAACCCGAACCCGAACCGGAACCGGAACCCGAACCGGAATCTCAACCTGAACCCGAACCTGAACCAGAACCGGAATCTCAACCCGAACCTGAACCCGAACCTGAACCAGAACCCGAACCGGAACCTCAACCAGAACCTCAACCAGAACCTGAACCTCAACCGGAACCTGAACCCGAACCTGAGCCACCGCCTAACATAATTCTTGAAATTAGCGGAAATCTATTAAATATAGTATACAACAGGGAAGTTACAGATAATAGTGGAATCAGTTTTATGAAATTAGCCATTGATGGATTACCATCAACTATAACAGATGTAACCTTAAACGATGAATTTGATATATGTTATGGAAATATTGGGTTCACAGGAGATCCGGGTCCAGGTGTACGAAGTGTAAATGATAAACTAAGTATTGATTTATCAAATTCTGTATTAACAATAACACAACCAGGTAATATGAGTGCATTTATAATTTTAAATTCACAAATAAATACTAGAATAGATATAAATGAAATACCTAATTATTTTAAATCAATATCAGGTACAGGAGTATTAGCTAGTATAGATATATCTAGTTTAGATGAAGGTAGTGTAATTTCATTAAATCAAACGAATTCTTATATAACAAGTGTAAAACATGATATTGAAAGTGCTCAGGATGCTCATGTCGATGGAGGAAGTATTTTGAGTTTAAACCAATTATTTGATATAGACAATTCTCAAGAGCCATATTTTTCAGATATAAATATGATAGAAACCGATGAAAATCCAATAACATTAGGATTTTCCGTGACCATAGATTACACTTCTCAAGATACACCGCTCATAATTATATTTGATGAAACTCAGCAAACAATTGCAATGAGACTGGCATTAAAATGGTGGGTTCCTACAGTTAACACAGATACGGTTAATATAATTTCAGGTATTCAACTATTTTTTACAAACATATACTTCACAGAGTTGGTATCCGCTACTACGAATGCAGAAGGACTTGATCAATTTAAAGCTGGAGAGAATTTTGCAGTGTTTAATATAAATTCAAATGTGGGAATCATTCATTCAGATGATACAATCATAGAATTTATATGTAATTATGACCCTACTAGAACAAATACAAATAATGTAAAATGGACAAATTATATAATTACCGATGTGTATTCTAATTTATTTTCATTACGTAGAGCACTAATAACTACACCAGAAAATCCTATTTATCCTAGTGATTATAAGTTATCATTATTTTATTATGACTCTATAAATACAAATCAAACAATCTCGTCTTATAACTATATTACAAGTTCCGATATTTCATTTTCGTATACCGTAGATATTTTACATGATAGTACATCTATTATAGATGTTGAACTAAATAGTAATGAAACATCTATATCTAGTTTTACTTTAAAAGACAGTGATGGAACGTTGTATACTGAAAAGACCTTTGATTTCGATTATGATAGCGATGAACTTTATTATGGAAAATTAACTAGTCCACAGGTACTAATACCAATAACATCAACAGATGGCGTGCAACAAATTGTAAATGGATACATAAGTGATAGTATATATGAATCCATTAATATATTGGACGTAATGGCTATAGATAAATTAATAAATAACTGGACCTCATTATACTATGATAACAGAGGAATACTAAACACTGAATCATTAACAACTTATTTTTCTGAATTACCTAATCATAATAAGACAGTTTCACCCGTATTGTACGTTAGACTTTCACAAATAAAAGATAAAGCGGTTCATTTGCCTGATGAGAAGGATGTTCCCGACGAAGATGATAAAAATGAAACATGGTCGTGGGCCGTTGTAAATGAAATAGAATATACTTGGAACTTATACCGTGAGAATATTTTATATATTAGTCCTCCAGAACCCGAACCTGAGCCTCAACCTGAACCCGAATCTGAGCCTCAACCAGAACCCGAACCTCAGCCTGAACCTCAACCTGAGCCTCAGCCCGAACCGGAGCCTCAACCCGAACCCGAACCTGAACCGGAGCCTGAGCCCGAACCGGAGCCTCAACCCGAGCCTCAGCCCGAACCGGAGCCTCAACCCGAGCCTCAACCAGAACCAGAGCCTCAACCAGAACCAGAGCCTGAACCGCAACCAGAACCGCAACCAGAACCGCAACCAGAACCGCAACCAGAACCGCAACCCGAGCCTGAACCAGAACCCGAACCAGAGCCTCAACCAGAACCACAACCCGAGCCTCAACCAGAACCTCAACCCGAACCAGAACCTCAACCCGAACCAGAACCTGAACCTCAACCCGAGCCTCAACCCGAACCCGAACCGGAGCCTGAACCCGAACCTCAGCCCGAACCCGAGCCTCAACCTCAACCCGAGCCTCAACCTGAACCTCAGCCTGAACCCGAGCCTCAGCCTGAACCTGAGCCTGAACCTGAGCCTGAACCTGAGCCTGAACCGGAACCAGAACCTGAAATACATAATATTGATATTCTATTGGATAGCGATATTGTAATAGAACAAATTGACTTTGATGACAATGATTCATTCGAGAAAAATATTGCTATATATACTAGTAGTTTTATTGAAACACTGCAGCTAACTTCCGACTATAATTATGCGGCCATAACATTCAATGTACCTGCTTTTAAACAAATATCAACATTTAACGTACAAGTAAATAGGATTATAAATTCAGTAACCTCTCCGCTGCTCGGAAATTATCAAACGGATAAGGAGGTAAGCGTATTCTATGTAATACAAAAAGATGTCTCAAATATAGATATATGTTATAATAATTATAAGATTAAAGAAAAGAATTTCTTAGAATCGCACTTTTCTTTTAATTCTTCAAGTACATATTTTGATGGTTTTACTGAATATCAGGAACGTGAATTATTACAACAACAATATATATTGAAAGAATTAAAAGGAGGTAGTGAGGATGGTGGAACAAATTATTCGATTATTTTTTACATTAATAATGAACAATTCGAGGACGCTGCTCCGTTTTCAGATGGAGTTGGATTTAAAATTTATACAGGTCATGAGCACGAACCTCAACCAGAGCCTGAACCTGAGCCTGAACCTGAGCCTGAACCTGAGCCTGAACCTCAACCTGAACCAGAGCCGCAGCCAGAACCCGAACCACAGCCAGAGCCGCAGCCAGAACCGGAACCACAACCGGAACCGGAACCACAACCCGAACCCGAACCACAACCGGAACCTGAGCCAGAACCTGAACCTGAGCCAGAACCCGAACCAGAACCTGAACCGGAACCGGAACCGGAGCCTGAGCCTCAACCAGAGCCAGAACCTGAACCAGAACCACAACCGGAGCCTGAGCCTCAACCAGAGCCTGAACCTCAACCTGAACCAGAGCCGCAGCCAGAACCGCAACCGGAGCCTGAGCCTCAACCTGAGCCTGAG
>Ga0160422_10000448_pt1 | contig 24653 bp, 18 predicted proteins | sample Fk160mmetaG_FD_108192 | JGI IMG/M metagenome (GOLD analysis project Ga0160422, IMG submission 108192) | Marine microbial communities from the Central Pacific Ocean - Fk160115 60m metaG | ecosystem: Environmental > Aquatic > Marine > Oceanic > Photic zone | place: The Central Pacific Ocean...
ACAAAATAAGTCGATCACGTTTGACGGACGAGAGATACGACTAACTACAGGGCTATATGCTCCTCAAGCTAATGGAGCAGTAATGATTGAGTGTGGTGACACCTCAATACTAGTTACTGCAACTAAAACGGTAAAGAAAGAGAAATCAGACTTTCTCCCACTAATATGCGATTACGAAGAAAAACTCTATGCTGCAGGAAGAATTCCTGGAGGGTTTATGAGGAGAGAAGGTAGACCTCCTGAAAGAGCAACCTTAATAGCAAGACTAATTGATAGGCCAATGAGGCCTCTTTTCCCCTCTTGGATAAGAGACGAGATTCAAATTGTCGCTTCTTGCCTTTCATTAGACGAAAGAGTTCCTGCAGATGTACTTGCTGTAACAGGAGCTTCGTTGGCAACCCTTCTTGGTGAGATACCTTTTTATGGACCTATGGCAGCTGTAAGAGTGGGACTTTTAGGAGACGATTTTATATTAAATCCAAGCTATAGAGAAATTGAAAAAGGAGATCTTGATATTGTAGTTGCTGGATCTCCAGATGGAATTGTAATGATTGAAGCGGGTGCAAATCAATTATCAGAACAAGACACGATAGAAGCAATTGATTTTGGTTATGAAGCTGTCACTGAACTTATAAAAGAACAGGAGGTTTTATTAAAAGAATTAAATATTAAACAAATAAAGCCCACTGCTCCAGAGAGCAAAGAATCACTATATCTATATCTCGATAAAAATTTTTCAAAACCAATCAACCAAGTTCTGCAAAATTTTGATAATTCTAAAGAAGAAAGAGATTCTGAATTAGAGGAAATCAAATCTGAAGCCTTGAAAAAAATAGAGGTTCTTAAAGACGATAATGATGTAAAAAAATTGATTTCTGAGGATGAAAAAATAATTGATTCAGATTTTAAGAAATTAACTAAAAAGTTAATGAGAGAACAAATAATTAATGACGGTAAAAGAGTTGATGGAAGAAATCTTGATGAAGTAAGAAAGATAACAGTTGCTGCAGGTATCCTTCCTAAACGTGTTCATGGTTCAGCATTATTCCAAAGAGGCTTAACTCAAGTATTATCAACTACAACTCTAGGAACCCCAAGCGATGCTCAAGAGATGGATGATTTAAATCCAACCACCGAAAAAACTTATCTACATCATTATAATTTTCCGCCTTACTCTGTCGGTGAAACAAGACCTATGAGAACACCTGGCAGAAGAGAAATAGGTCATGGAGCGCTGGCAGAAAGAGCAATAATTCCGGTTTTACCTGGTAAAGAAACATTCCCATATGTTCTGCGTGTTGTAAGTGAAGTATTAAGTTCTAATGGATCTACCTCAATGGGTTCAGTATGCGGAAGTACACTTTCATTATTAGATGCTGGTGTCCCTTTAAAAGCTCCTGTCAGTGGTACTGCTATGGGATTAATAAAAGAAGGCAAGGAAGTTCGTATACTTACTGATATTCAAGGCATTGAAGATTTTCTTGGAGATATGGACTTTAAAGTGGCAGGCACTGAAAAAGGGATTACGGCACTTCAAATGGATATGAAAATTACTGGGTTATCGGTATCCATTATTTCCGATGCTATTAAAAAAGCTCGTCCTGCAAGATTACATATCCTTGAGAAAATGCAGCAAGCAATAGATAAACCACAAGAAGCTTTATCTCCTCATGCCCCTAGGCTTTTAAGTTTTAGGATTGATCCAGAACTTATCGGTACTGTCATAGGACCAGGTGGGCGCACCATTAAAGGAATTACAGAAAGAACAAACACTAAAATAGATATTGAAGATGGAGGGATTGTGACTATCGCATCTCATGACGGTGCTGCTGCTGAAGAGGCACAGAAAATAATTGAAGGATTAACCCGAAAAGTTCATGAAGGTGAAATTTTTACTGGAGTAGTAACAAGGATTATTCCAATAGGGGCTTTTGTAGAGATTCTCCCTGGGAAAGAAGGGATGATCCACATATCTCAATTATCTGAGGCCAGAGTTGAGAGAGTTGAAGATGTAGTAAGACAAGGAGACGACGTTACTGTAAGGGTACGAGAAATAGATAGCAGAGGAAGAATTAATTTAACATTAAGAGGTGTTTCCCAAAACAATGGATTTTCATATCCTGAGCCTACTCCTACCCCTGTAGCTCCTCTTAACTAGATTTAAAATTGTTCAAATCCTAATTCATTTATAACTTCTTTTATCTCTAAACATATTTTTTCATGATTTAGGTTATTACTCGAAGCTATTATTACTCCACTTTGCTCAAAATTGGAGTTTCCATAGGTTAAATCCTGATTATTCAAATCTGTTATTGCTCCTCCAGCTGCTTTAAGAGCAGCAGCAGGAGCTGAAAAATCCCAATCTTTAGGTGAACTTTCTCCGGGCAAGCTTAAACATATATAAATATCACTATCCCCTCTTAGAATCGAAGCGATTTTACAACCAATACTACCCATTACAATCACTCTATTAAAATTAAGTTTTTTAATTAAATTTTTAAGAGTTTGATTTCTATGATTCTTACTTGTAACTATTGTCATTTCCTTAAAAACAAATTTATTTGAAAGACAAGGTTTTTTTGAAATTCCAAATCTATTCTCACACCAAACCATTTCATTATTTGAGATCCATAATTCATCTTTATCAGGAATAAGAACAATCCCTAAGTAAGGCTTCTTTTTATAATTTAGGGACAAATGCATAGCATAATTTCCTGTGCCTTGAATAAAATCTTTTGTTCCATCAAGTGGATCGAGAACCCAAACAAAATCTTTTGTTAAATTGGAATTAAATGGACTTATTTTTACATTTTCTTCACTTAATATTTCCCAATCAATACCTTTATAATTTTGTTTAATTCTTTTTATGATGGTTTCATTAACTTTTAAATCAGCAATTGTAACAGGATCCGCTTCATTAACATTTTTGAGGATATTGCTTTTGTTATTTGAATCTTTTATTATTTGAGCATAATTAAGGAGGATTTCGCTAACTTCCCAACTGAGAATCCTCAAATCACTTGTAAGATTATTTAAATTAACGCCATCTGGTAATTTAATCACTAAATGAATCCTAATTCTTTATTTTCTCATAAAAGGAAAGAACCTGAAAGTAATGTTTTATATATTGTAGGTACACCTATAGGAAATTTAAATGATATCTCCTCTAGAGCATTAAATATATTTAAAAATGTATCTCTAATTGTTTGTGAGGACACCAGACAAACAAAAAAAATAATGAGCAAATTTGAATTTACAAATAATCTTCTAAGCTTCAATAAACATAATTCCAAAAATAGAATCCCAAAAATTATTGATAATTTGAATTCTGGGAAATCAATCGCGCTTGTTAGTGATGCAGGGATGCCATGCATTTGTGACCCTGGAGAGGATCTTATTAAGGAGGCAAGAAAAAAAAATATAACTATCATTTGTATTCCTGGTCCTTGCGCCGCAATTACTGCACTTGTAACTAGTGGCTTCCAATCTTCTAAATTCACATTTGAAGGTTTTCTTCCAAAGAAAAAGTCTGAAAGAGAAAAAATTCTTTATGAAATAGGTACTAACGACAAAACAACAATCTTATTTGAATCACCACATCGTTTAAAAGAGTTATTAATTAAACTGAAAGAAATTTGTGGAGGAGAAAGAGAGATTATTGTTTCAAGAGAATTAACCAAGAGATTTGAAGAAAATATTGGTAATAATCTAGATGAAGTTATCAGTTATTTTGAAGAGAGAGAAATTATGGGAGAGATTACAATAGTAATAAAAGGGATTAAACAAATTAAGCATAATGGTTATTACAATAAAATAGAAATAAAAAAAGATCTGCATGAATTAACAAAAGCAGGTTTAAATTTATCTGCCGCATCAAAATATTTAGCAAAAAAGAATAATCTTAAGAAAAGTATAATTTATGATATGTATTAATAACAATTCTTTTAATAAATGATTTTTTTATTTAAAAAAGTATTATTTACAATTACTGTAAATTCTGCTTTATTTTTAATTTTAATTATTGGTATACAAAATAGTTCAATTAGAAGCAAAGTAAAATTAATTATAGGGGAGACAATAAGTTTACCAATAAGTTTTATTGTAGGAATGAGTTTTATCTCTGGTTCAGTTTGCGGTAGCCTTTTTACAATGAATTTCACTAGCAAAGATAGTAATTTAGAGAGCGATTAATTTACCACAACTCACAATTCTTGAAATACCGCGTGAGCGCAAAATTGGAGCTACAATTTTAAAAACTTCAGCATTAGGAACTTTAATAACTTTTTGCTCCTTACTGCAAAAATCTTTGGCTATTTTCAGATCATAATAAATTTCAATTGTTTGTCTATTTAATTCCTCTTTCGAGAGGAATTGCCATTCAGGATAATCTTTGAGACACTTTACATCTAATTCAACTTTTTTATCCACAATCATAAAGACTTTATTTGGAAAATCGATTTCTGATATTGGTATAGAAGAGAAATCTTTCTGTGGCGTATTGTCAATATTATAATTTAAGGGAGTTATTTCAACAAACTCACTTACTTTAAAATATTCTCGATTATTTTTATCATTTGTATCTTTTTGAGTATCAAGATTAATCTTAGAGTTTATATCACTCCTTTCTTTATCTCTAGATTTATTTTTTTTAAATAAATTCTTATAATTTATTTCTCCAAAATTCTTTTTAAGATTTCTAGAGATTGTTAACTTAGTACAATTAAATTGCTTGGATAATTTATCAATATTAATACCAGAATTAAAAAGCTTACAAATTTCTTCTTTTTGTTTTTCAGTAAGCCTTTTTGCCAAAATTTAAAAGAATTTCCCTTATTGTATAAGATTTATAAGAAAAAGTTTAATTTTTTAAAAATTTTATAAAAGAAATATTCGCAAAATAAGTATTTACATTGTTTCAGTTTTTACAATCGGATATAATAATAGAATGCTTCCTTAGCTCAGCTGGATAGAGCAACTGCCTTCTAAGCAGTGGGCCGCAGGTTCGAATCCTGCAGGAAGCGTATCTTTTTGTAAATAATAAATGAAGTATAGATTAAAGAATTTTCATAAAAGATTTCAAATAAAAGATTATGGAAATTATTTCTTTTTAACAGGGATATTATTTTTACCATCATCATTTTTTATCGGTATTTTATTATTATTTCCAGCAGCTTTCATAGGAAGTTTTTTGCAAAAAAAAACATTTTTTAAAGATCGTTGGAATTATCCTTTTATAATTTTTGGAGGCTTAATTTCATTAAGTTCATTTTTTCAAAACTTTATTATAAATAATCCATATGACGAGATATGGAATCCCGTCTCCTCTTTCATTGGTTTAGGAAATTGGATTCCTTTTATATGGTTTTTTTGGGCATTGCAGCCTTATCTAAATTCAAAAACAAAAAGAAAAACATTTTCTTTAATGCTAATAGCAAGTACTTTCCCAATTTTGGTAACAGGCTTTGGTCAATATTATTTTAACTGGACAGGACCTTTTCAAACTTTAAATGGTTTAATAATTTGGTATCAAAGACCTATAGAAAATCCTGGAGGATTAACCGGATTATTTAATCATCAAAACTATGCAGGTTCTTGGTTAAATTTTGTCTGGCCATTTTGTATCGCATTATTTCTAGAGAAAAGGAAAGATATTTTTAGAAGAACTATTGCTTTTAGTTTTCTTTGCTCAACCGGATTAGCGGCCTTTTTAACCTATTCCAGGAATGCTTGGATTGGTTTATTAACATCAATACCGATTATTTTAGGAAAAAAAAGTTTAAATATTATTTTGCCTGTTTTATCCTTAATTTTATTTTTATTATTTTTTAGTATATCACCAATTTTTAAAGGAGAATTACAAACAATTATTAGAAGCTTTTTACCAACAAAAATATTACTAGAGTTCTCTCAAGAAGGTTATGAAGGACTTGACACAACAAGATCAATGATTTATTTGAGTGCTATTAATCTTATAAAAAGTAATCCATTCTTTGGTATTGGGGCAACATCATTCACTCCAATTTTTCATTCAGAAACAAATTTTTGGAAAGGTCATTCACATAATATTCTTCTTGAATTATCTGTCAGCTATGGTTTACCTTCAACGATTATTATTTTTACAACTATTTCTACAATCTTATTTTTATCTGGCAGAAAAATTTTTCTAAATACAGTTGCTAATGAAATTTCATTATTTGATAGAGCCTTTTGGGCTTCATTATTTTTCTTTCTTATCTCACAATTAGTTGATATTCAATATTTCGACGGTAAAATAAGTATATTAGCTTGGTTATTATTAACAAGTCTTAAAAACATAATTGAGGAAAGCGAAAAAATAAATCCGATTTAATATTTAAATGCTTTTAAATTTGATTAGAAATAATTATTTTAAAATTTTTCTCATTTTTCTGATAAGTTGCATAATTGATTCATTTTTGATCATTTCTATTAATAGTCCGCCAGCTTGGGATCAAGGTTATCATCTAAGTAATGTATTTAAAATGTATAATATTTTAGATCTTAGAAATTTAAATCTTTTTAACCAATCAAATTTATTATTAGATATTACTGATAGCTATAGAGGCCCATTAACTTATTTTTTGTCCGCAATATTTTTAAAGGTATTCAATAATTCATACTATTTTGCATATTTATCTAATCAAATTTTTAACTTAATTTGTATATTCTCTATATTTTATCTAGGAAAAATATTTAGGAATTCAGCTACAGGCATATGGGCATCTATAATCTTTACTTTTAGTACATTAATAATTAATCAAAGAGCTGATTATTTAATTGATCTATCCCTTACTTCCTTTAGCACACTAAATTTACTTTTTATAACAAAATGGTATTTTGATAAGAAAAAAAATAGTAAATTTTCCATATTTTCTGGAATTTCACTTGGTTTAGTTTTTCTTACTAAACCCACAGGAATCATTTTGTTCCTTATTCCTATTTGTACGATAATTTTTAAACGACATAACATAAAAAATAATTTAATTAAGAATACAAACGAAATTATATTTTTTATAATTCCCTTCATTTTATTAATCTTTCCTTGGTTTTCTAGGCATTGGCTCACCATTTCAACATCAATAATAAATGCTTGGAATTGGGGTATTAACTATCAAGATGGATTTGAAAAAAAATCATTAAAAAATTGGCTATTTTATTTTTATAAATTTCCTGAAATATTTGGGCAGATCAACTTCTCTATTATTTCAATAATTTATTTATTTGAGAAACTAATTCAAAAGAATTTATTTAAAATTAAAGTTCTCAATATAAGAAAAATAAACTTTTGGTTTTTAATTTATCTCTTAAATTGCTACTTAATACTAAGTATTATGTCCACAAAAGATATAAGATTTATTATGCCTTTATATCCAATAATTTGTATTTATTTAGCAGATTTTATTTGTACAAAAAATATTAATAACTTTTCCGCAAAAAATAAGAAATTGATCCTAGCTTTCTCATTATGCTTATCATTTATTTTTAATAAAGGTTCAAATTTATTTATTCTTGGAAGTGAAACATTTTCAATTTGGCCACATAGTCAAATTATCGAAGAAATTAAAAATCAAAATATTAATTTAAATTCAACGTTAGCTGTATTACCTGATACTGGAGAAGTTAATACATTTAATCTAGAAGCAGAAGCCGCAAGACAAGGTGAATATGTCTCAGTAAGACAAGTTATAAGTAATATAGAAACATATAAAGAAGACTTAGAATACTTTGATTGGTTTTTAGCTAAAACAGGTTATCAAGGAATCATGACAAGTGAGTCTAAAGATTTACTAAATCAATATTTGCTTAAAAATAATTCTTTTGTAATTCACAAAGAATGGCTTTTGCCTGATAACAGTAAATTAATGCTTTTAAGAAGAAAATTATTAAATACATATTTAACTGAAGAAAAATGTATTCAAGAATTTCCTGATTTGGAAATAAATACAATTAAAAATGGTATCAATATAAATCTTTCATCAAGAGGAGAATCTATGCATTCTTCTAGTTTATTAATTGACTTTATTAGCGAAGATATTCAAAAGTTGATAAACATTTCATTAGCTAATAATTCATATAATAAAGATTTTAAGAAAGAAAAATGTTATAATCTATCACAAGACTTAAGTTTATCTTTACCTAAAAGTACTGAAAGAGAATTTAAAATAAAGACTAGATTATTAAATAAAGATGGAAATATAAAGCCTTTGAAAACTCTATATAAGAATTTAAAATTATATCCACAAAATGATAGAGATGATCTAATTTTAATGACAAATAAGATTTCAAAAGTTGAACTACTAGGAAATTATTTAAGAGAAGGAAAATTTAAATATCTATTTGACTTAGTTGGAATTATAAATCAAAGTGATCCTAAACAAAATTATCTTAAAGATGCCGAAAAAATTTATTCGCAAAGATACGAGGATAACAAAAATATACAAGATCTTTATAGTATATTGATCAGCCAGATTCTCCAAAGGAAAGTATTCGAATCTGAAAAAACTTTAGATTTAATTATGAGGTTTGATAGAAAAAATGGGAATGCCTTTCTAACTAAATCTTTATTAAATATCTATAAGTTAGATGGAAAAAACGCAAGGATATATATAAACAAAGCAAATTTGCTAAAGCAAAGCTCTGAAGGTGAAGAAATCTTAAAAATATTAGATGGAATTACTTATATTTTAGAATTGAAATTTATAAATGCATATAATACTTTTACTTAATAGGTAAATAAGATAAGATAAATTTATTTACTTTTTATCAAAGATTTTAATTTATTGAATATGCAATGAAGATAAATGAATTGAAATTTGCACTTGTTCACGATTGGTTTCAAAAAAATTCTATTGGAGGGGCTGAAAAAGTAACTTATTTATTCGATAAATTATTAATTAATAATTATTCAAGACCAGATATTTTTTCGTTAGTATCAAACATGGACGAAGCACATAATATATTTTCTAGAAATAGATTAGTTAAAACCAGTATTATTCAGAAATTGCCTTTTGGAAAAACTAATGTTCAAAATTATCTCCCTATTCTTCCGTTTGCCATAGAGCAATTAGATCTAAATGAATATGACATAATAATAAGCTCAAGTCACTCATTTGCGAAAGGGATATTAACTCATCCAGATCAATTACATATCAGTTATGTTCATACACCATTGAGATATGCTTGGGATCAGATGAATACTTATATCAATCAAACTAATTTTACTAAATTTGGATTTGAAATCCCTCTAAGGTATATTCTTTTCAAGTTAAGGCAATGGGACTTTTTAAGTTCCCAGAGGATTAATTATTTAATTTCAAATTCTAATTTCACCGCAAGAAGAATCAAAAAGTATTGGGGTTTAAATTCAGAAGTAATTTATCCTCCTGTCAATGTAGAAAGATTTAAACATAATCAGACGAGAGGTAATTTTTATTTGAGCGTAAATAGATTAGTACCAAATAAAAGAATTGACCTACTTATAGAAGCATTTAATAAATTAGGATTGCCTTTAATAATTATTGGAGATGGTCCGGAGAGATTTAAATTACAACGCAAGGCTAAAGCTAATATAAAAATTTTGAAAAGATTATCAAATACTGAAGTTGAACGCTATTTGAGTGAATGTAGAGCATTTGTTTATGCCGGGACTGAAGATTTTGGCATAGCCCCAGTAGAAGCAATGGCTGCAGGAGCACCCATAATTGCATATGGTAAAGGGGGAATCTTAGATACTGTTAATTGTATTACTCATTCAGATAGTGATAAATTAGCAACTGGATTATTATTTTCTAAACAAAGTACTTCTTACATAATTGATGCAGTTAATTGGTTCGAAGATAAAAAAATTTGGAGGAAGTTCAGTCCAGACTCATTAAATAACTATTCCCAAAAATTCAGCACTGAAATTTTCAGATCTAAAATAAATTTTTTCATTAGTAAAGCTTGGGAGGAATTTAATAAATAAAATTTTAAATTTTTTATTTCTTGAATTATGAAATTACAAAATCAAAAATATACTATAAAAAATTCTTATAAATTTATAAAAACTTTATTTGATTTATTTTTTGCTTTAATTATTTTAATTTTAGGATCTCCAATTTTTATAATCATCGCTTCACTTATCAAATTCAGTTCAAGAGGACCTTTATTTTATTTTCAAGAAAGAATTGGGAAAAATAATAAGACTTTCAATTGCATAAAATTCAGAACAATGCATCCTGAAGCAGAGGATATATTAGAAAATTTAATAAATAATGATGAAAACCTAAGAAAAGAGTTTGAAGAAACACATAAGTTAAAAAATGATCCAAGAATTACAAGAATTGGGAAATTTCTTAGAAAAACTAGTTTAGATGAAATTCCTCAATTTTTAAATGTACTAAAAATGGAAATGAGCATTGTTGGACCAAGACCTATTGTAAAAGAGGAAATAAAAAAATATAAAAGAGCTTTCCCAAAAGTAGTATCTGTTAAACCAGGTATTACAGGACTTTGGCAGGTCAGTGGGAGAAATAACCTTAGTTATAAAAGGAGAGTTTTATTAGATTGTTTATATGTTGAGAATATAAATCTACTAATTGATATAAGAATTATAATAAGAACATTTGGAGTAATATTTTTTCCTAATGATAGGGGGGCTTATTAAATTAAAATATACGTATCTAGAAGTGAATATTTTAAAAAATATCTAACTTATATGCTTCTATTTACTAATGATATAAATAATTCTTTTGATAAAATAATCACACTTTAAATAAATTCCATGAAAATATAAATTTATGGTTTTTAGCAAGCAATAATAAGTATCCTTGAAATTTACCCTGCCCCGTTCTGTGCGCATGCAGAATCTATATTGATTTAGATTTTATAAATTTACTTAATCTAAAAATATCACAAACACTTATTTCTCTCTAAGATATTAATATGTGATTTCAATGATTTAATTTTTTTTCTAAAATTTTTATTAATTAGTATGGCATGATAAATATTATTATTATATTTAAAATTTTCTCCCAATATAAAAATATGTTTAGTTCATCCCATTAAAAAAGAACTTGAATAAATCAATAGAATATTTATTTTAGTTTTTATAGCCATTTTTGATTAAATTTTTAATATAAGGTCTTTTTTAATTTGATTTGAATATTTATAGCAGTAACCATATCTTTTAAAACTTCTTTCTATTCTCAAAGATTATTGATCTATAGGGAAGTACTCCAAATTTAAAATCAAGAAACTTATTAAAGAAGTTGAATATCATACTAATAATATTTAAGTTGATTTTATTGAAAGACTTTGTGGTTATATTTACAAAAAATAAAATTTCTAAGATCGACTAAAGATGTTCTTCTAACTAAATTCGAGAGTCTATATTAATTGATCAATTATTTTCTATAACAAAATTAAAAATAATCACCCTCTTAGATAATGAGAAATATTTATTTGAAAATTAAAAAATTTCAAATCTAATACTTTGCAAAATTTAAATATAAGGGAGAAACTAAGCTATTATCTTCAAAGAGATCATATTAAGTTTGTCTAATATAAATATTCTACAGCCAGTTATTCTTGCAGGCGGCTCTGGATCTAGACTTTGGCCTTTATCTAGGTCTAGCTTCCCTAAGCAATTTCTTTCGCTTACAGAAGAGAAAAAGGAAACCATGCTTCAACTAACATTAAGCAGAATAAATGATTTTGAAAATTTAAATAGTCCTATTTTAATTTGTAATGAAGAGCATAGATTTATAGCGGCAGAACAAATGAGGGCTATGAATGTTAAACCAAGAAGTATATTTCTTGAGCCCTTTGGGAGGAACACCGCGCCTGCAATAACGATAGCTGCTTTAAAAGCTTTAGAAAAAGGAGAAGATCCTATATTATTAGTTCTATCTGCAGATCATATTATTAAAGATCAGCATAAATTTAAATCTGCAATAAACAAGGGGTTAGAATTTGCAAAAGATGATTCATTAGTAACCTTTGGAGTTAATCCAACATCTCCGGAAACAGGTTTTGGTTATATAGAAGCTAAAGACTTTTTAGATTATGAAAAATTAGTAGCAAGTAAAATAGTTTCTTTTGTTGAAAAACCTGATAAAAATACAGCAACTAAATTAATAAAAAATAAAAAATATTCCTGGAATAGTGGCATGTTCCTATTCAAGGCAAGTGTTTTTATTAAGGAGTTAGGAAATTATTTCCCGAAAATTATAAAGCATTGTAAAGAGTCGCTAAACCCTGCATTAATAGACCTCGATTTTCAAAGATTAAATCCTGAATCATTTGGAAAATGTCCGAATCTATCAATAGATCAAGCTGTGATGGAAAAGACAAAACTAGGGGTAGTAGTACCATTAAAAGCAGGTTGGAGTGATCTTGGTAGCTGGGAATCTGTTTTGGACATATCTGATAAAGACCAGAATGGAAATGCTTCTTTTGGTAAAGTTTTAAAAAAAGATTGCTTCAACTGTTTTGTTAAATCTGATAATCGATTGATTGTTACTATAGGATTAAATGACATAGTTGTTGTTGAAACAAGTGATGCTGTTCTAGTCTCCCAAAAAGGGCATGCACATAATTTAAAAGAAATTGTTAATAGTTTTGATCCAATTAAATTTCCCGAGGGTTTTATACATCGAAAAGTTTATAGACCGTGGGGACATTATATATCTATAGGAAATGATTCAAGATGGCAAGTAAAGAAGATTGAAGTTGACCCTGGACAAACTCTTTCTCTGCAGATGCATCATCATAGAGCTGAGCATTGGATAATTGTAAAAGGGACCGCCAAAGTTGAAGTAGATGGATTAACTAAACTATTCGGAGAAAATCAAAGTACATATATACCACTTGGATCAAAACATAGATTATCAAATCCAGGGAAAATTCCTCTTACATTAATTGAAGTTCAAAGTGGAGCATATTTAGGCGAGGATGATATTGTTCGAATTAAAGACATTTATGGAAGGAAAGATGTATAAATTAAGAATTATTTATATTTAAAGTATTAAATATATAATTTTCAAATATCTAAATTTATATCCTATTTAAATTCTAATTGAAAAATATTTATAATTTCGAAACAACTAAAGAAAGCTATTATTACAAGTATTACTGGACAATATGGAAGTTATTTTGCAAAGTTTCTGTTTAATAAAGATTATGATGTTCATGGTATAAAAATAAGATCAGGTTTATTCCATACTTCAAGAAAAGATCATATTTATGTAGATCCACATTAAAAAAACAATCTAAATTACAGCTTTATTATTGAGATTTAACAGATAGTATAAATTTAATACGAATTATCCAAAAATTATAAAGATGAAATAATTGAGATATTTATTGTTGTTTCTAAAGTTATTTAAACTGAAAGAGAAAATTGGATTGATTTGTATAGGCGATATTGAGAATAATACTTTTTTAGATTTCTTAAAATTTAATGAAGTTAAGATTACTTATATTATGAGTTTTAAAGAAACTTATAGTATGAATAAATTACTACTAATTTGAGGAATTAAATTTACTTTTAAAAATCAGTTGGCACTATCTAAAAAAATTAGAAGTTTTACAAAAAATTAATTCTGGATTGGCTTTATTTTAGGGTGCATAAACTTAATTTAATACAATAATTTTAATAAATAAAGATTTTTTAATATCTTGAAGAATTTTTGAGTTTATCATTTAGATCTTTTTTGTAAAATTCAATAGTCTTTTTTATTCCATATTTTAGAGAAATTTTATTTTCCCATCCTAATTTATTAATTCTTTCAACATTTAAAAGTTTCCTTGGGCTTCCATCTTGTATACTTTTATCCCACATTATTTCCCCTGAAAATCCTGATTCTTTAGCGACTAAATTAGCTAACTCTTTAATTGTTATATCCTTACCTGTACCTACATTTAAGTAGTCAAGATTATTGCCATTTTTATCTTTAGGGCTTCCATCGCTATCTGGATCCCATCGCTCCAGTGCGAAAACACATGCTTTCCCTAATTCATTGACATATAAAAATTCTCTTTTTGGTCTTCCTGTACCCCAACAAGTAACTTTATCCAAATTTTTTTCTTTGGCATCTTGGAATTTTCTTATCAGGGCAGGTAGTACATGACTATTTTCAAGATGATAATTATCTCCTGGGCCATATAAGTTTGTGGGCATTAAGGTTATAGCATCAAATCCATACTGCATTCTGAGAGAATGGCATAATTTAAGTCCAGCTATTTTTGCTATAGCGTATGGTTCATTAGTTGGTTCTAAATAATTAGACAATAGCTCTTCTTCTACTATTGGTTGATTAGCATACTTTGGATATATACAACTACTTCCTAAAAATAAAAGTCTTTTTACACCATATTTCCACGCAGATTCAATTAAATTAGTTTGTATTTTCAAATTTTCAAGAATGAAATCTGCAGGATATTTATTATTTGCAAATATTCCACCTACTTTTGCTGCAGATATAACAACTATTTCAGGATTATTTTTTTTAAACCACTTTTGAACCTCACTTATCTCTAATAGATTTAATTCTTCTCTAGATGGATTAAAAATATTTAAATAACCTTTATTAAGAAATGCTTTTTTCAAAGCTTTACCTACCATTCCTTTCCCAGCAATATAAATTTTATCTGTAGTGTTAATAAGGTTCACAAAATTTTCTTTTGGTTAGATAATATATTACTTTATAGAATCAAATTAATTATTTAAATAAGAGATAATTAAGCATAAAAAGATAATTTTAATTATGAATAATTATATTTTTTAAATCTACAAAATTAATTAAAGCACCGAAACAAATTTGGTAAAGGGTGGAGCGAGTCTTTTCGACTCAAATTTGATTGATAATCTTATAAGTCTCAATAATGGATATGTAATTTGCATAGATAATTCTACTACTGGAAAAAATAATTTATGAAAATGGATAAATCATCCTAGGTTTTAAATAAAAGAGCACTATATTGCAAAAACTATAAAGCTCAAAGTGAAAAATATTTGGCATTTAGCTTCTCCAACATCACCCTATTACGATCAAAGTAATCCAATAAAGATGGCCAAGATAAGCTCTTAGGTTCATATAAATATACTTGAGTTCGCAAAGTCAGAGAAGATAAGAATTCTTTTTGCTTATTCGAGTGAACTTTACTGTAATCGTGAAGTATAACCTCAAGATTAAACCTATTTTGGATCCGTCAATACTATAGGCATTAGAAGTTATTATGATATGAGCTAAAGAATTTCAGAAACCATATGCGCTAATAATCAAAAATTGAATAATATATTTAAGAATTTCATTGTTATATGTTTTAAAAACAAAACTTGAAAAAGTAATACAATTAAAGTAATAATTTTCTACATTTAGTTTTTCTTTTTATGGTTAATAGCAATATAAAAAAAGCATTGATAACTGGTGTAACAGGTCAGGATGGAAGTTATCTTGCTGAGTTCCTTTTAAAGAAAGGATATGAAGTGCATGGCTTAAAACGGAGAGCTAGTAGTTTTAATACTCAAAGAATTGATCACCTATATCAAGATCCACATGAATCAAAAAAAGGATCAAAATTTATATTGCATTATGGAGATTTAACGGATAGCTCAAATCTAATAAGATTAATACAGCAAGTAAAACCAGATGAAATTTATAATTTAGCTGCTCAGAGCCATGTTTCAGTTAGTTTTGAAAGCCCAGAATATACCGCTAATAGTGATGCCCTTGGGACTTTAAGGATACTTGAAGCAATCAGAATATTAGGTTTGACAAAAAAAACAAAGTTCTATCAAGCTAGCACAAGTGAATTATTTGGAAAAGTTCAAGAAGTTCCACAAAAAGAAACTACACCATTTTATCCAAGAAGCCCATATGGTGTTGCAAAGCTTTATGCATATTGGATTACTGTAAATTATAGAGAGGCTTATGATATTTATGCATGTAATGGCATACTCTTCAATCATGAAAGTCCGAGACGAGGAGAAACATTTGTTACGAGGAAAATAACAAGAGGATTAACAAGAATAAATGCTGGACTTCAATCTTGTCTTTATCTAGGAAATATTGATGCAAAAAGAGATTGGGGCCATGCGAAAGATTATGTTGAGATTCAATGGTTAATGCTTCAACAAAAAATACCAGAAGACTTTGTTGTCGCTACGGGGAGAATGGAGAGTGTAAGGAGTTTTTTAGAGATTTGTGCTAAAGAATTAAATTGGAAAGATCCTGCCTCTGATAAATATATAATTTGGGAAGGGAAGGGGATTAATGAGATTGGTAGAAGAGCAGACAATAACGAAATCGTAATTAGAATAGATCCACGATATTTTAGGCCTACAGAAGTAGAGGAATTACTAGGTGATCCTACAAAAGCCTTTAAAAAATTACATTGGGAGCCCAAAGCCAGCTTAGAAGATCTAGCAAGAGAAATGATTAAAACAGATCTGGAAGAAGCTAAGAAAGAATCGCTGTTAATTAATAGAGGTTTCTCAATATCAAGTGCAAATGAATCCCCACCTGATATTAAATAATTAAAAATAAAGTTGATTTTTGAAATCTAAGTAGGAAACAAATAGCTAAATATTTATTTCAACAAATTCAATAAAAAAAGAGAAATTATTTGAAACCCTTAATAGATTAAATTGCCTAATCCTAAGATATTTTTATAAAATAATCCGCAAAGAGAATCTCTCAAATAATATCTAAAAAGCCATTTGGATTTTTTGACTGCCATTTCCAACCATCTATACACATTTGATCAATTGTCCTTTCAGGAGACCAATTCAGAATGGATTTAGCTAAAGAGTTATCCGCCACTATTTTTGCTACATCACCTTCTCTCCTCGGTGAAAATACATAAGGGATTTGAATATTATTTACTCTTTGAAAAGAATTGACTAAATCTAAAACACTTGTACCTAAACCAGTACCTAAATTTAAATTTAATATTTGATTTGCTTCTTTTTGCAAATATTCCAAAACTTTTAAATGTCCTTCTGCAACATCCATAACATGAATATAGTCTCTGATTCCGGTGCCATCATGAGTTGGCCAATCTTTACCGAAAATTTTTAATTGTTTAAGTTTACCTGATGCAACTTGAGTAATATATGGAAATAGATTATTTGGTATGCCTATGGGATTTTCCCCAATTTCTCCAGATCTATGAGCTCCAATGGGATTGAAATATCTTAAGTTCGCTATTTTCAATTTATTTTTACAAGAACTGAATAAATCATTTAAAAGCTTTTCTACTGCGCTTTTAGTATTTCCATAAGTATTTACAGGATTAATCACAGAAGATTCATCAACCAAATCCTTTTTTATATTTCCATAAATAGTTGCACTGCTACTAAAAACCATAGTGTAACAATCATATTTTTTCATATTCTTTAAAAGATTTATAGCACCATTTACATTAAAATCCCAATACCTCAAGGGATTAGAGATTGATTCAGAAACTGACTTTAAACCAGCGAAGTGTATTACACTTGAAATATTCTCCCCTGATCCTGTTGAATCAAGAAATATTCTTTCAAGGATATCACCATTTCTTACATCACCTTTATAAACATGTAAATTATTTTCTTTATTTTCTGGGTAATTAGCAAGTTTTAAAACTCTTTCCAAAGCTAATGGAGAACTATTTATAAACGAATCTAAAGCATAAACTTCATAGCCATTTTTTAAAAGTATTAAACAAGTATGACTACCAATATACCCACCTGCTCCTGTTAGTAAAATTCTCTTCATATGATATTAATCAAAAGGGTGTTATTAATAAATTAGAGTTTAATTTAAAGTATAAACAATTAGAGAGAGGTAAAATTAAATTAAAGAAAAAAATTAATTTTGAAAAATCTTGTTACTGGAGGAGCAGGTTTCATTGGTTCAAATCTAATAGATAAGCTCCTTAAGTTAAATCAAAAAGTAATTTGTTTAGATGATTTTAGTACGGGTTTGAAATCAAGAATTTTGAATTGGAGCAATAATCCCTTATTTGAAATGATAGAGCACAATATCACGCAGAGTATTGATATAAAAGCGGATCGAATCTGGCACTTAGCTTGTCCCGCATCACCAATTTATTATCAGAAAAACCCAATAGAAACTGCAAAAATTAATTTTCTTGGAACTTTAAATGTTTTAGAAATCGCAAGGAAGAATAAATCAAAAATCCTTTTTGCTAGTTCAAGTGAAATTTATGGAGATACAAATTCCAAGCTTCAAAGTGAATCAATATTTGGAAATATTAATCCTATTGGCAAAAGAAGTTGCTACGGAGAGGGTAAACGCATCGCTGAATCTTTATGTTATGACTATATGCGTACTCATAATTTAGATATAAGAGTAGCAAGGCTTTTTAATATTTATGGACCAATGATGTCTGACAGAGACGGTAGAGTTATCAGTAATTTTATTAATCAAGCTTTACACAATACTCATATCTCTATCTATGGGGACGGATCTCAAACTAGATCCTTTTGCTATGTAGATGATGTAGTAGAGGGTATTATAAAATTAATGGATTCTAATTACAAAAAGCCTGTGAATATTGGCAATCCTCATGAAGAATATCGAATTTTAGATCTTGCATTACTTGTGAAAGAAAAAATTAACAGTGAAGTAAAAATTGAATATTTCCCCATAAGTGAAGATGATCCAAAATCTAGGAGGCCAGATATATCTATTGCAAATAATTTTATTTCTTGGTCTCCAAAAATATCCCTTAATAAAGGCTTGGAGTATACTATCAATTATTTCAAAACTAATTAATAAATGAATACAAAAGTAAAAAATATTTGTTGCATCGGTGCAGGCTATGTGGGAGGACCTACAATGGCTGTTATAGCAGATAAATGTCCCAACATTTTAGTTAATGTTGTTGATATAAATAGTGAAAGAATTGAATTATGGAATTCAGAAAATCTTGAAAATTTACCAATTTATGAACCAGGCCTCTCATCGATTATTAGAAAGTGCCGTAATAGAAATCTATTTTTTTCAACTAACATAGAAGAGAGTATAGCTTGTGCAGATATGATTTTTATATCTGTAAACACTCCTACCAAAACCAAAGGACTTGGAGCAGGCAAAGCTAGTGATTTAAAATGGGTTGATGCGTCTGCCAGACAAATTGCTAAATACGCTAAAGGGCATACAATAGTTGTTGAAAAAAGCACTTTACCAATAAAAACTGCTCAAACAATAAAAGATATATTAGAAGTAGAAACAGAGGATTTAATTGATAAATCTATAAAAAATAAAACTTTTGATATTTTATCTAATCCAGAATTTTTATCAGAGGGAACTGCTATAAATGACTTAGAAAATCCAGACAGGGTTCTTATAGGAGGAGAAAATAAAAATGCTATTGAAGAACTAATCAATATATATTCAACCTGGGTAAAAAAAGAGAAAATTCTAACTACAAATTTATGGAGTTCAGAATTATCAAAACTAATTGCTAATGCTTTTTTAGCTCAACGAATTAGTTCAATTAACTCAATTTCTGCTTTATGCGAAAAAACTGGAGCAAATATTCAGGAAGTCTCAATAGCAATTGGAACTGACAAAAGAATTGGTCGTGAGTTTCTTAATACAGGGCCAGGATTTGGGGGAAGTTGCTTTAAGAAAGATATTTCAAATTTGGTTTATATTTGTGATCACTATGGACTTTATGAAGTTTCAAAATATTGGGAAAAAGTTATTGATATAAATAATTGGCAACAAAAAAGGATCTCTAAAATAATAATTGACAGATTATTTGGCACAATAGCTCAAAAGAAAATAGGAATCTTGGGATTTTCATTTAAAGCAAATACAAATGATACCAGAGAGTCACCAGCGATATCTATTTGTAAAGAGTTAATTGAAGAGGGGGCAAATTTAAGTATCTATGATCCAAAAGTCAGTAAAAAACAGATACAAAAAGATATAGGGCAATCATCAGTTGATGAAAGAGTTTTTGCAAAAAGCGAAGGGATGTGGTCATTTTCTAAATCAATTGAAGAATCAGCTTATAACTCAGATGCAGTAGTGATACTAAGTGAATGGGAAGAATTTAGAAATATTAATTGGGAGAAGATTTCTAAAATAATGAGATCCCCTTCTTGGCTTTTTGATACAAGACTTATTTCAAATATTAATCAAGATATATCTTTTGGGATAAAAGTATGGAAAATTGGATGCGGTTAAGAAATATAATTAATCAAAAATTTTCTAACCTTAAAAAGAATTCTTTTTCTTAAGTCTTATGAATTTTGATAAAACTGTATTAGTTACTGGCTGTGCTGGTTTTATTGGATATCATCTTTGCAAAAAATTAATTCCATTAAAAATTCAAGTCTTAGGAATAGATAATCTAAATAATTATTATGATAAAAAACTTAAAATAGATCGATTAAATAGATTAAAAAGTATAATAAAAAATTCAAACAACAAATGGAATTTTATTGAATGCGATATTTGTGATAGGGACAATTTAAATAGTCTTTTCTCAAAATTTCAACCTCAAATCATAATACATCTTGCCGCTCAAGCAGGAGTAAGATATTCAATAATAAATCCTAATTCTTATATAAATTCTAACCTATTAGGTTTTACAAATTTGTTGGAATCTGTGCGAAATAATGCAGTTGAAAACTTTCTTTATGCAAGCAGTAGTTCAGTTTATGGAGGTAATACTAATATACCTTTTTCTGAGAATGATAATGTAGATCATCCCATTAGTTTATATGCTGCTACAAAAAAAGCAAATGAATTAATCGCTCATTCTTATAGTCATTTATATAATATCCCTTCAACGGCAATGAGATTTTTTACTGTTTATGGTCCTTGGGGTAGACCAGATATGGCTCCAATGATATTCACCAAGGCTATTTTAGAAAAAAGAACTCTTCAAGTATTCAATAAAGGAGATATGCAAAGGGACTTTACATATATTGATGATGTTATAGACATAATAATCAAACTAACTGGAAAGCCTGCAACTCCAAACTTGAATTTTGATACTAATAATCCTGACCCAAAAACAAGTTGGGCACCTCATAGAATTTTTAATATAGGTAATAGTAATCCAATACAATTGATGGATTTTATAAGGATTTTAGAAAAAGAAATTGGAATTGAGGCAAATATTGAATTTAAAGAAATGCAAGCAGGAGATGTGAAAACTACTTTTGCAGATACTGATGAATTAGAAAATTGGATAGGTTTAAAACCATCAACGAATATGAAAGATGGAATAAAAGAATTTATCAAATGGTATCGTAATTACTATTAAATATATTAATGATTTATAATTTCATAATGTAAATTCATTTTTAAAGTAAATAAAGAATAACAACTTAATTTATGCTGAATTCCAAAGAAGAAATAGCTATTGTTTGTTTTGCTTATAAGAGACCCTATCATTTAAAAAAATGCTTAGCTTCAATTTTAAAAAATAAAGAATCGAAAGGAATACCTTTAATAGTTTATGTTGATGGGCCTAAAAATGATTTGGACCAAAGGGAAAGAGCGAAAGTTATAGATTTAGTAAAAGAAACAAAAGGATTCAAAAAGATAAAATTAAAAGAACGAAAAACTAATTTTGGTTTATACCTATCATTAACCAAAGGGATTAGCGAAACTCTAGAACATTATAAAAAAGTAATAATAATTGAAGATGATATTTCTGTAAGTCCTTTTTTTTTAAATTATATGATCGAAGCTTTAAGCTTGTATGAGGGGGATAAAGATGTTGCTTCTATACACGGCTACCTTCCTCCCATTAAAGAAAAGCTGCCAAACTCTTTCTTTTTAAGAGGAGCCGACTGCTGGGGTTGGGGCACATGGGATGATAGATGGCAATGGTTTAGAAGTGATGCCGCTAATATGAAAGATGAAATCAAAAAACTTAACCTTTCAAAAAAATTCAATCTTGAAAATGGATTCGATTATTTAGGAATGCTTGATGACAAAATTGCTGGCAATAATAATAGTTGGGCTATTTGCTGGCATGCCAGTTGTTTCTTAAAAAATAAATTGACTCTTCATCCTGGGAAATCAATGGTTAAGAATATAGGATTAGATAATTCAGGAGAAAATTGTAAGCCTTCTGAAAGCTTTGAAAGTAATACATTCAATGAGAAATTAAATATTAAAAAAATAAATATTTGTGAAGATAAAAATATTAGAAAATATTTTTCTAATCACTTTAAATCTAATAATTTATTTCTTAAGTCAAAATTAATGAGATTATTGAGATTGTTTCATATCGATAGATTCATCAATTATCTAGTTAGAAATTAACCATGAGAATGAAAACTCTAATAATAAAAAAAATTATTAAGAAAATATTATCAAAAAAAATATATAATTTTCTTTATAAATTAAAGATTTTATTTTTTAAAAAAAGATTAAATTTAATAGGTAATTATAAAACCTATTCAGAGGCTTTAAAAAATTCCAATGGTTATCATGAATTGGAAATTTTAAGTAAAGTAGAAGATGCCATTATTAGAACAATTGAAGAAGAAAACATATGGGAGAGGGATGGATTTATTTTCCAAAATCCTCAACCCCAGTTAGAAATTGTAAAGATTATAAAATCTTTAACAAATAAAAATTTATCGATTGTAGATTTTGGGGGAGGACTTGGAACTTTATATTTTAATAATAGAGAATTGTTTAAATCAGTAGATAGATATTATGTTATTGAGCAAAACAATTTTGTAGTAAGTGGAGAAAATATTTCTAAGAAATATAAACTGCCAATAAAATTTAAAAAATCCTTAGATGAAATAGAATTTATTCCTGATTTAATTATTTTTTCTTCCGTTCTTCAATATATTCCAAATTTGGAAGAAGTTTTAATAAAAGCAAATAAAATAGCTCCTCAAAGAATAGTAATTGATAGAACATGTTATTCCAAAAAATCTCAGATGAAATGGCATGTACAGTTAAGTGAATGTTATTATGAAAAGACAATTTCCTATCCAATAAGACCTTTGAACAAAAACTATATGTTAAATTTGCTTAATAATTACAAAGTAAAAAAGAAATGGCATAATGATTTTGATGTTGATATACCTATTCATGAAGGCTTACTTCTTGAAAAGTTATCTAATAAATAACTTATTATAGATTTTAGATTTTATGAAAGTACTCATAACGGGAGGTTTAGGTTTTATAGGCAGTAATCTTGCAAAAAGATTATTAAAAAATGGGCACGAAGTTATTATTATTGACAACTTAATGAAAGATTATGGTGGAAATCTTCATAATATCCATAATTTTTCAAAAAAAATAAGTTTATATTTTATTGATATTAGAGAAACAAAATTAATAAAAAGTCATTTGAAAGAAGTAGATATTATTTTTAATTTAGCGTCTCAAATAGGACATCATTTTTCTATATTAAATCCAATTGAAGATTTAGAAATAAATACAATTGCTCAATTAAATTTTTTAAATTTGATAAGAGAAGTTTGTCCAAAAGTATTAATTATTTATACTTCAACTAGACAAGTTTATGGTGTGCCCAAATATACACCTGTTGATGAGAAGCATCCTATCAATCCTCCTGATATTAATGGAATAAATAAATTTGCTGCAGAACAATATCATCTCCTTTACTATAAAATTCATAACTTAAAAACAATAGTTCTAAGATTAACTAACACTTATGGTCCAAGGATGAGAATTAAAGATGCAAGACAGACTTTCTTAGGAATTTGGATAAGAAATTTAATAGAAGGTAAAATTATTCAAGTCTTTGGAAATGGAGAACAAGTTAGAGATTTTAATTTTGTAGATGATGTTGTTGAGGCTTTAATTAGCTGTATAAATAATGAAAATGCAGTTGGAAATGTATTTAATATAGGAAGTGATGAGTTTATATCTTTATCGGAATTAGCTATTAATATTTGCAAATTTAGAACTGGAGCGAAATGGGAACTTGTACCTTTCCCTGAAGAAAAAAAATCAATCGACATTGGTAATTACCATACAGACTTTTCTTCAGCAAAAAAAATTTTAAAATGGGAACCGAAAATTTCATTAAAAGAAGGACTTAAGCAAACATATGACTTCTATATAAAAAACTTCAATAATTATATTTAAATAAATATGAAAGAGAACTTTGTTACATATTTCGATAAGAACTATTTACCAAAAGGCCTTTGCCTTTACAACTCTCTAGTTGAGCAAAATATAAACTTTATTCTTTGGATAGTATGCACCGATGATATTACATACAATTTCTTTGAAAAAAGTAAGTTAAAACATGTAAAAATAATTGATTTAAAAGATATTGAAACCAGTGAACTTATAAAAGTTAAGCAACATAGAACGAAAACGGAGTATTTATGGACTATATCATCTTTCTGTATAGACTACGTTTTAAATAATCATGTTAAGGAAGATAGAATTACATATGTTGATGCTGATATCTATTTCTTTAAAGATCCAAAATATATTTTTGATGAATTTGAAAAAAGTAATAAAGATGTATTAATAACAAAACATTCTTATTCACCTGAATTAGATTTATCTAATACTTCTGGTAATTTTTGTGTTCAATTCATAATTTTTAAAAAAGGTAATGGACAGATTGTTTTGAATAATTGGAAAGAATCATGCTTAAATTGGTGTTATGCAAAA
>Ga0160422_10000449_pt1 | contig 24628 bp, 16 predicted proteins | sample Fk160mmetaG_FD_108192 | JGI IMG/M metagenome (GOLD analysis project Ga0160422, IMG submission 108192) | Marine microbial communities from the Central Pacific Ocean - Fk160115 60m metaG | ecosystem: Environmental > Aquatic > Marine > Oceanic > Photic zone | place: The Central Pacific Ocean...
ATGTGGTATCCTGGTCTCAAGATGGCCATGACTATGACGCCTACACCAAGTATTGTATTTCTGCTTTCGGATGGAGAGCCTCGTGATGGAGATGAAATCTCTTTCAATATGAAGCAACTTAATCCGGGAGGAACTCCGATCGATACCATCGCCTTTGAAGTGCCTGGGTCGCCTGCCGGTCGCCTTATGGATATAGCGAAGGATACAGGTGGAAAGTTTGTCATGGTTCACAAGGGTGAACGCAAGACTGGAAGAGCTGCCGAGGCTCTTACGGATCCTAAATATGATTGAAGAGACCTCGTGCCCACCCTGATTGGGTTCGCATTTAGGAGTGAAGGCTGTTCAGGATTGCCTCTGCGAGAGGAAGGTCGCCCGAAACGGTAACTTTAGGGTTGGGCCGCTGGTTTTCTACAAGCTTTGAAGTAACTCCAAAAGCTTCTGCAGCGGACACCTCGTCCGTTACCTGAATCCCGCGCTTCTGTATCAGCTTGTAGGCCTCGGAAAGTGTATCGAACCGAAAGGCTTGAGGAGTTTCCATTATCCAAAGATTTTCGCGGGATAAAGACTCACTGGTGACACAGTGTTCATCGGTTCTCTTCAAGGTTTCGGTCATGCGGCGAGCCAGTGCAGCCGCGCCCTCGGTTCGGGCTGCCTGGACGACCGCATTAATTTGACTTGGTAATACCAGAGGCCGAGCTCCATCATGAACAGTGACATAATCCGGCTTGGAGGGCAGAGCTTCCATGCCACGGATGACGGAGAGGTAGCGTTCCTTGTCTCCTTCGATTCTGAGAACGGGCTTTCCAGATCGTGGATCGAGTTTTGCGAATCGCTCAGCACTTGTGACAACCATGATCATGTCGATCTCTTCAGCCTCCAGAAAGGCATCGAGGGTCCATTGAAGAACAGGCTGTCCGTTAAGCATGGACAGCATTTTATCGAAGCCCATCCGTTGGCTTCTGCCAGCTGCGACGATAATTGCGGCGCAGCTCATTCTCTGGGGCAGATCATGGTTTGTAATCAGGGAATCCGTGTCAAACAAGAGGAAGGAAACACCTTAGGTGAGGTGTTGCATCACTGCCTGAGAAAGAGCCTTACCGTCCGCCCGGCCAGCGGTCTTCTCCTGAAGGACCTTCATGACCTTACCCATATCTGCTCTTGAGGAGGCATTACATTCGGCAATGGCAGAATTAACGAGTTCATCAATTTCTGCAGTCGAGAGAGGGGAAGGAAGATATTGCTCCAGAAGGGCGATCTCAGATTCTTCTTTCTGGGCCAATTCCGAACGGCCCGCCTTGTTGAATTGATCCATGGATTCCCTGCGCTGTTTGATCTGTTTGCGGATTATGCCTACGATCTCTCCCTCATCCAGAGTCGCATCGGATCCTCCTTTCTCAATAGCAGCATTTTTAACCGCACTCTTAACCGCGCGGAGAGTATTTAGAGCCATGCTATCCTTCGCTCGCATGGCATTCTTCAGGTCTTCTGTGAGTCTTTGTGCAGTATCGGCCATTGGGTGGAAGTAGAATTTTCAAGCGGTAATTTGCAAGGTTCAAGTTCAGCAAGCAGGTCTGTCTCCCGTGCGAAGGCTCATTTAAAAACTTGAAACTTGAAAGAGGAGAGAAGAGGAGCCTTGTTCATGTCGTGCGTGCAGGAAGTTTCTACCTCGTTCTTGTCGGATTATCATTGTGCTTTGTAGGAGTGATATTTGGTGCCCTCATGTGGCGGAGTTTTGATCGAGCTTCTGACCAGAGGGCGTGGACCGAGGTGCAAGCCACAATCATTGAGTCCAGGGTCGACCAGCGTCAGATCGGGGCCGATGTTAAGGTAGAATATGGGTTTTTTGTAGCCTATGGGTATTCGTATGAAGGAGTCACCTTCACTTCGGACCGGTATAGCCTTCGGGGTTCTCCATGGAGTTCTTCGATAGAGAGATCCCAGCGCCGGGTAGATCAGTTTCCTGTCGGTTCACAGGTCACCTGTTTTGTCGACCCCGGGGATCCTGGTTTTTCAGTTCTAAAGCGTGATTCTAAAGCCCCAGGTTACTCTCTTTGGTTTCCCGCAATATTCATCGTCGGAGGACTCGGTATGATAGTGGGTGCTATCCGGGGAGACCTGATCCTTAAGCGCTCGCAGGGATCGATGGCCTGATCAATGCCTGTCAGATATGAGGTTCAGCTGGATGTTACTTTGACGAGGAAACCCTTGCGCCGTGCAGACGTGAGCATTCCGTGGAGCAGCCAGAGGGAGGCACCCAGAAAAAGGATGTTGGTAGCAAGGGCAGATGCCATCTGGCTTGCGGGAAAAGTATTAAACTCGATAACTTGTCTCATTCCTTCAAAGACGTGTGTGGATGGCAGAGCGTGCGCGATGGGTTGCAGCCATCCCGGCAGGGCAGAAACCGGGTAAAATACTGCGGAAAAGGGCTGAACCATAAACGGGACGGCCCACGCCAGCGACTCGGCGCCATGGCCGAACCTCAGGATCAGGCTGACCGAGACGAGTCCGAGAGCCCAGCCAAAAAGAAGGAGGTTGAGGTAAAAGGGAACCAGAGCGAGCTCGAGATGAAAGAGATTGAACTGGTAGGCGACGATTGCAATCAGCGCTAAAATCACCCCTGTGAACACAACCCGACACAATCCAACCAAGAACATTGCGCCTACATATTCGGTGATTCTAACTGGTGCCGCAAAGATGTTCAGAAGGTTACGAGTCCACACATCCTCAAGGAATGAGATCGATACGCCTTGCTGCGAACGAAACAGTGCATCCCAGAGAATGATTGCCCCGATAAGGTAGGTGATCGTTTCTGGAAAGTTTCCAGAACCCTCGGACTGGAGATATTTTGTCAGGAATCCCCAGACGAGCAGTTGCACGAAAGGCCAGAACACGAGCTCGATGATGCGCACCGGGTGACGAGTGTAGAGCCAGAAGTAACGCAGGGCGATGGAGCCAAGAATGCGGAGGTTCATGCAGTCGGATATAGGGCTGTTGAGCGCCATCTGATGTCACGCTCGTCAGCAATGAGGAGGAATATGTGAATTCAGGTCAAAATCTCCTTTACGACCCGGGCCTCTTCCACACCTGTTAGCCGTTGATCCAGCCCTTGATATCGGAATGTAAGCTTTTCGTGGTTGATACCAAGCTGGTTAAGGATCGTTGCGTTCAGATCACGGATGTGAACTGGATTCTCCAAAATGTTATAAGAGTAATCATCGGTCTTCCCATGCTCATAGCCCCGTTTGATTCCTGCTCCGGCCATCCATGTGGTGAAACATCGCCCATGGTGGTCACGGCCGTAGTTGTCTTTTGTCAGCTTCCCCTGTGAGTATATGGTCCTGCCAAATTCGCCACCGCAGATCACAAGGGTGTCATCAAACATGCCTCGCTCTTTCAGATCCTTGATTAACCCTGCGCATGGTTGATCGATATCTTCACACTGCTGGCGCAGTTTTGAGGGTAGGCTGCCATGCTGATCCCAGCCACGATGGAAAAGCTGCTGGAAACGGACTCCTTTCTCGGCCATGCGCCTCGCCAGAAGACAGTTCCGAGCGAAGCTTCCTGGTTTCTCCACGTCAGGACCATAGAGGTCTTTTACGTGTTGGGGTTCATTGGAAATATCCATCAACTCAGGCACTTCCGATTGCATGCGGAAAGCCATCTCGTATTGCTCAATTCGTGACTGAGTTTCCGGATCGGCGAATCTCTTGAATGTTTCGCTGTTAAGGTCCTTGAGGCCATCAAGCATCTCGCGACGAGCATCTCGATCAATACCCGGAGGATTGTTCAGGTAAAGCACGGGCTCTCCGTTACTTCGCAATTTTACTCCTTGATGGCTGGAAGGAAGAAATCCACTGCCCCACAACCTGTCGTAAAGCGCTTGCAGTTGCCCACGCCCACGAGAGATCATAACGATATATGCCGGCATGTTCTCATTTACGCTTCCCAGTCCGTAACTCAGCCATGATCCCATGCTTGGTTTGCCCTGCTGCTGAACTCCAGTATTGATGAACGTTATTGCGGGGTCATGGTTGACCGCCTCGGTATTCATGGTCTTGATGATCGTGATATCATCAACGATGCCTGCAGTATGGGGCAATAGGTCCTTGTTGACCCAGGTCCCGTGTTTGCCGAAGCGCTCAAATTCAAACATCGGAGCCACACAGGGAAAGGACTTCTGGCCGCTTGTCATGCCGGTGATACGCTGACCCTGGCGAATGGAATCAGGTAATTCCTTTCCATGGATCTCCCGCAACGCCGGCTTGTAGTCGAAGGTATCAATATGGGAAGGGCCACCGGGGAAAAACAGGTAAATGGCACGCTTTGCTTTCGGAGCAAAGTTGGGAAAACCCGGTATGCCATCTGCTGCCTCTGCGGAACCAAAAATCCCTGGGTTCCAAAGACCGCTAAGGGCCGCGGCGCCCATTCCATGTCCGGTATGTAACAAGAATCGGCGCCGTGTTGGATCGTAATGCATTTCTTACTGGTGTTTGATTCTACAAAAATTACCCACGAGTCAGGGTTTCATCCATATTCAGGAGGAGCTGACCAACTACCATCCAGGCGGCATGCTCAACTGCATCAATTGTCTCATCGCGAGGAATTTCGCCAACGCCGAGAAACTCTTTCGCCTTTTTTGGGTCATCCCGGAATCGCTTTAACTGCTCACCAAGGACTCGCTCAATTACAGTAACCTCGGATTCGGTTGCGGGACGGGACAAGGCCAGCTTGAAGCCATAATCAATTCTTGATGCCGTGTTGTTGCCACCTTCCTTGATCAACCTCTGCCCGAGAGCGCGAGCCGCCTCGACGAATTGCGGATCGTTAAGAGTGACGAGAGCCTGGAGTGGGGTATTGGTAATTGGACGCTGAATCATGCATTTTTCCCGCGTTGGAGCATCAAAGATCAGCATGTTTGGCATCGGCGCAGATCGCTTCCAGTAGGTATACATGGAGCGGCGATAAAGCTTTTCGCCACCATCGCGTTTGTATCTCAGCCCCCCATTGAGAGACACTTCATTCCATATATTCGGCGGCTGGTAGGGTTTGACGCTTGGCCCACCAATTCTTTCCACCAGCAAGCCGGAGACGTCCAACGCGGTGTCACGAATAAATTCGCCCTGCAGTCGAAAACGAGGGGATCGTGCAAGCAAGATATTCTCGGGATCCTCCTGAGCCAATTGCGGCGTTAAACGCGAGACCTGACGGTAAGTTGCCGAAAGAACTATCTGCTTTATCATACGTTTCACATCCCAGCCGCTCTCAATAAAATCCACAGCTAGCCAGTCGAGTAGCTCTGGATGACTGGGCGGGCTGCCTTGATTTCCAAAATCATCAACAGATTTGGTCAACCCACGCCCAAAAAGGAGCGCCCAGTAGCGGTTAACCGCGACCCGGGCGGTGAGTGGGTTTGAGCTCGAGGTAAGCCACTCCGCGAGGCCAAGCCGGTTCGAAGGGGCCCCCTCTGGCAGTGGTGGCAGCGCAGCCGGAACTCCGGGAAGCACTACGGCGTCCGGGCCCTCTGTAATTGGTTGGTCGTAGGCTCCGCGATCGAGGATGTAGGTTTTACGGGTCTTATTGGCCGCATTGTCCTGCATCACCATCACACTGGTGTTCTTCAGGCTTTTGATCCCGCTTTCCTCGGCCAGAAGCTTACTGTGTACTGCAGCTAGCTTCTGATATTCCTTGTCTTCTGTAGAAAGAAAGTGCTCGAGCAAAACTGCTTCCTGCTCTTTTGTGCGGGAAGCTGCAGAGATGGCGAGGATGCTCTTGATTGGATCTCCACCAATTCGCTGAATTTCCACCTCGGAAAGATTACGGTTGTAGATTCGCAATTCATCGACTTCACCAATGTAATGTCCCTGGCCTGAGCGACTGCCGATTTTAAATGGGGTCTGCGTCGCGATCGAATCCTTGAGTGAATCCTGCTCCACCTTGTTGGCCGTCAGCTTACCATCGATATAAATCTTAACGCCTGCGGCCTTGGATGATCCATCATAACTAACGGCCACATAGTGCCATTTGTCTGCCGTGAGGGATTCTGCTGATACCACCTTGAGGGCATTTCCGGGCCAGCTGCTGATGATATGTGTGCCCACCGCACGATTCTGGATCCAGAAATCATAACCTCGGAAAGCCTGTCCTTCGTCTATCCGGGCAAGCACCGCACCGCTCCCGCTGTTAGGAACCTTGAGCCACGCGGCAAAGGTAAAGGGTTCATTGCGTTCGCGAGCCGGCCACGAACCGAAAGAAACCGCACTCTTGCCATCAAATCGGATTCCCCCATGAGATCCGCGCGTTGCGGGATAGACCTTGCCGCCAATCTGTCCAACTCCACCACCTACACTGGCCTTAATTTGTTTTCCTCCACGCTCATCAAAGGGGAAAAAATGGGTTAGGCCTGCAGGCTCAGGCAAGGTATCTCCTGCAGATTGTCCCATGGTCTTCAACCACTTGAGATACTTCGCCATCGCAGCCTGTTTGTAGTCGTTTATCCGAATGCCGCTGACCTCGATAGCTTTCCGCAACTCAGCTAACTTGTTCGCCTGCTCCCGGGGTGGGACATTAACCACAGGTGCTTGGTTACCTCCCCGCGTCTGCATTCCGGGATCCGTAGTATTATTGAAGTAGGCGAACATCTGATAGTATTCCCGTTGGGAAATCGGGTCATACTTGTGGTCGTGACATTGGGCGCACTCCATCGTCAGTCCCATCCAGACATTTGCCGTGGTCTTGACCCGGTCGACAACGTATTCGACCCGCAATTCCTCGGCGAATGCTCCACCCTCATCCGAGGTGGCATGATTACGGTTAAATCCGGAGGCCACCCGTTGCGCAACCGTAGCGTCTGGCAACAGGTCTCCTGCAAGCTGTTCGGTAGTAAACCGGTCAAACGGCATATTGGAGTTGTAGGCGTCGATTACCCATTCACGCCACGCCCACATATCGCGCGGGCCATCTGCATGCATTACCGAGGAGTCTCCGTAGCGCGCAGCATCCATCCACGCCAAGGCCATCCGCTCACCATATCGTTTTGTGGCGAGAAGACGATCAACGACCTTCTCGTAGGCGTGGGCCGATTGGTCGTTCACAAATGCTTCGACCTCGGAGGGTGCCGGGGGGAGCCCTGTCAGATCGTAGGTCACTCTGCGGATGAGAGTACGCCGGTCCGCCTCTTTTGACTGCTTCAGCCCTGCCTTTGCAAGCCTGCCCAAAATAAATGAGTCTACAGGGTTATTGATGCGCTGACTTTGATTTTCTGTTGGGACGACTTTTGCCTTTAACGGCTGAAGGAAAGCCCAGTGCTCCTTGTATTCTGCCCCGGAGAGAATCCATTGTTTGAGCAATTCCTTCTGCTCCGTGCTTAAGACCTGATGAGATTCAGGTGGAGGCATTACCTCGTCTTCATCCTGTGAGGTAATCCGGTGTAGAAACTCACTGTCAGCAAGATCGTCAGGATTAATCGCGCTAATTCCATCGTTGGGTCTGGTCGCCCCTTCACGGGTATCCAGTCGGAGGTTAGCCTTGCGATCCGCGGCATCTGGGCCATGGCAAAGGAAGCAATTACTCGACAGAATTGGACGGATGTCGCGGTTGAAGTCGATCGCATCTGCTGCCCGTAAGAGTGGGCTCACGCAGATAATTAAAAGGAGCGAAGCGTACTTGGGTATGCTCATGGGTTTAGCTTTGCAGGATTCTGGCGGCACTTTACTAGGTCATGATATCCCCGATCACGTGGCCGTGGACGTCGGTGAGGCGATAGTCACGTCCCGAGTAGCGGTAGGTGAGCTTCTCGTGATCTAATCCCATGAGGTGAAGAATGGTCGCCTGCAGATCGTGGACGTGGACACGCTTATCGACAGCAGTGAGGCCAAATTCATCTGTTGATCCATAACTCATTCCGCCCTTTACCCCGCCACCGGCCATCCAGACGGTATATCCGTAGTGATCGTGATCCCGTCCTTTTTTGCCTTCTGAAGTGGGAGCTCTTCCGAACTCGCCTCCCCAGATGACGAGGGTTTCATCGAGTAACCCACGGGATTTCAGGTCCCTGATAAGGGCTGCGATTCCTTGATCGCATGCATCTGCAAGAGCCTTATGTCCGCCCGGGATGTCCCCATGTCCAGTATCCCATGCGATATCGTAGCCGCTGATGGAGTGAGAAAGTTGGACACAGCGCACTCCCCGTTCCACCAGACGACGAGCGATCAGGCATCCCTTGGCGTATTCCGTATCCCCGTAAAGTTTGCGTGTCGCTTTCGATTCCTTTTCGATATCAAAGACGTCTGGAACTGAGAACTGCATCCGGAAGGCCATTTCCATCGCCTCAATTCCAGCCTCAAGCCCTCTGTCGCGCTCTCGGCGCTCAAGATGCATTCTGTTCAGCTCGGTAAGAAGGTCAGCCTGCTTTCTTTGCTCGGTTCGGGAAAGATTACTGTTTTTCAGATTACGCATTGCTGCATCCGGAGTCATCTGCTCGATGTTCACGTAGGCGCCCGCATAGGCTCCTGGCAGGAACGAATTTCCCCAATTGGCAAGTTTACCACGGGGTTGTGCACGCGGGGACATGGCCACAAAGCCGGGGAGGTCTTCATTTTCACTACCAAGTCCGTAGACAAGCCACGATCCCATACTCGGTCGATTTGGCTGAAGTGAACCCACGTTGGACATGAGAATTGCGCCAGCATGTTCCGGGATATCCGTATGCATCGAATGGACAAAGCAGAGATCATCCACGACCTCGCCGACCTTGGGGAAAATATCGCTGACCCACTTTCCGCACTTGCCGTATTGCTTAAACCCGAAATAGGAAGGTGCGAGTCCACCCTTGGTGTTACGGAGGGACTTGCGATCTACGAGTTGAGGTCTCTGGCCAGCATATTTTGCAAGGGCCGGCTTATAATCAAAGGTGTCGACCTGAGATGGACCGCCCGGCATGAAGAGTTGAATGACGTGCTTCGCTCTCGGAGCAAAGTGGGGAGGCTTCGGGGCAAGTGGACTAGGCTCTGCAGCTGATGTGGTGGCAGCGCCGGCGACAGTCAAGCCGGATTGCTGGAGGACTCCTGCGAGACCGAGACTGCCGAACCCCGCGCCCATCTTCCGGAGAGCCTCGCGGCGGGAAAGCTGGCCATTATGCAGGGTGGCGAGAGCCTTGCGGTAAGCAGCTTCGTGTTCTTGAAATTTCATTAGTCAGGACACCGGTGCACTACTGCTCCACCATCTTTCATATGGTGAAAAAATCCAGTTTCTTTGCAGGATTCAACTTTATGCGCGGGCGGGGTGGGGGACAAGACAGAGAATGTCACCCGATGCGCTTAGCCTCTCTCGCGTTTCCCTGAATTTTCACGCTTTTGTGTCAGATGGCCCTGTTTTGGCTGGCCCTGAAAACTAGTCTCGCATATTTAAATAGAAGGCCATAGGCAGGCTCTGGGAGAGCCAGTCTGTCAGAGAGCGACTTATTTACCGAATCGATCAAATCCGGTCGCGAGCAGGATCTGATCGGCAGATATTTCGCTCCAACCAGACCCGCCGTGGGACAGCGGGTAGCACGGCGCTAGATCTTGTCCTCGACCGGTAGACCGTTTGCTTTGGAAGTTCACCTATTCTACCTGCATGAATTCATGGGTTCCGAGGAGAACCTGTGCGTATGTAGCCCACGCTTTCTCGGTGTCTTCTGCCTCGGAGAGATAGCGCAGTCCTGCTTGCTTTTCGGTCGGCTCTGGTCGTCGCTGGAACAAAATCGAATACGCGAGTTCAAGGCGGGTCGCGTCGTCAGACGCTGCCTCCCGCAAGCGTTGGGCGAGGCTTTCTGAGCGCGTAATCATAAAAGGACTGTTAAGAATGAAAAGGTATTGCTGAGGAACTGTGCTTTCAGTGCGCGCGGCGCTGGAGGAGCGGGGCGAGGGAAAGTCGAAAACGCGAAGAAATTCTTCCGAAATCGATCGATCAAAATTTCTGCTGATTTTCCCATACATCGTTCGGCGTCTACTTTCCAAGACATGCTCGTCCGGAGCACCACCCGCCTTGGAGTCAAGATCGCCGCTGACGAAAAGGAGGCTGTCCCGCCACGCTTCGATATCGAGCCGCCGCGGGTTCATGCGCCAAATAAGGCGGTTGTCTCCATCTTTGGCAAAGGATTCAGCATCATAGGAGGTGCTCTGTTGCCAGGTGCTCGATAGCATGATCTCCCGATGTAATTTTTTCATGGACCAACCATTTTCAATGAAGGTGGCAGCCAGCCAGTCGAGCAGCTCCGGATGAGTTGGTTTCTGTCCGATCACGCCAAAGTTGCTGGGAGAACGCACTAGCGCGCGGCCAAAATGCTGAAGCCATATCCGGTTTACCATGACGCGGGCGGTGAGTGGATTACGAGGATCGGCGACAGCCTCTGCCAACTGCCTGCGTCCTGATCCATCGGTAAAGTGCGGGCGCCCTGGTCCTGACACGATTTCGAGAAATTTACGTGGAGCAACTGGCCCTTTTTTTCGAAGGTCACCCCGGATCGCAATATGCATGTCTCCGCTGCCTGATTCGCCCAGTCCATGTGCGCTTGCAGGTTTAGGAGGAAGCGCGGCTTTGATCTTATCGAGTTGGTTTCGCAGGTCCTTCAGTTGCTGAGAGGCAGATTCGGACATCTTAGCCTCGACCTCGTTACGGGATACCTTCAATTCCCGGGATCTCTCCTCAAGAAATTCTTGGATGACTTTTTCCTGAGCCTTTATCCCGGATTGAATCGTATTGAAGACATTTTGTTCTGCCTCGCTCGCAACCGGGATATCTCGAGCCTTGGAGTTCCGGAAAATTCCCGCGATGGCGTAATAGTCGGCGGCAGTGATAGGGTCGAATTTGTGATCGTGACAGCGTGCGCAGGCTGCTGTGAGAGCAAGGAAAGCCCGCGAAAATGTATCGACCCGGTCTGCGAGCGTTTCTGCTTCTGCTTGTGCTTTGGATTCAGGATCTCCACCGTCAGAGGTGTAGGTTGGTCCGACCGCAAAAAATCCGGTCGCTAGTGCATTGCCTTCACCGAGAAGATCTCCCGCAATCTGGTGTTTTACAAATTGGTCGTATGGGAGGTCAGAGTTGAAAGCATTTACTACCCAGTCGCGGTAGCGCCACGCGTTGGGCAGGGGCTTGCTGTCTTGCGATGCGCCCATTCCGTCACTGTAGCGAGCCACGTCGAGCCAATGTCGACCCCAGCGTTCTCCGTAATGCGGAGATTTGAGAAGCCGGTCGATTACCCGGGTGAAGGCGCCGGGGTCCGCATCTTTGATGAATGCGTCGACCTCATCGGGAGTGGGGGGGAGCCCCGTAAGCGTGAAGGATGCACGCCGAATGAGAGTGCGCTTGTCTGCAGGAGGAACAGGACGCACACCACTGCCTTTCATCCGAGCAACAACAAAAGAGTCAATCGGGTTGAGCAGCGCTCTATCGGGAGATTGAATTGGAGGCTCAGGCTTGCTCAGCGGCCGGAAAGCCCAGTGCTCCCTGCGAAACTTTTCAAAATCGTATGAAGAACCCTTTGCGGCAACCTTGCTTCCGTCCTCTGGGATAGGGGAACCCATCGCGATCCAGGTTGCGAGGTGGTTCGCCGCTATGTCGGGCAGTTTCTTTTTTGGAGGCATTTCAAGGTCCTCAACCTGATAGCGGATCACTTTGAGGAGCAGGCTCTCGTCGGGTTTTCCCGGAACAACAAGAGTCCCACTGTCTCCGCCACTCAGAATCCCGGCTTTGCTGTCGAGATAGAGCGACCCCTTCAACTTGGAGGACTCACTGGAATGGCATTCGTAGCAGTGAGTGGCGAGAATCGGCCTTACGTGATTTTCGAAATAGTGGATTCCTTCCTCGGTTGGAGAGGCCGCTCTCAGCAAGTTGCCTGCCAAAGGAGTCATCGCCGCCAAGACGGTAAGCCCTGAGAGGAAGCTGCTGGAGGGACGAACCATGGGGTGCGATCTTCAGGCAGGAGCAAGTGCCAGCGCTTTTCTACTTATTCCAAGGTGCCCGCTCAAGGGAGTCACGATATTTCATCGCAGCCTCGGTCCGGGAACGGACGTGCAGCTTCTCATAGATATGCTTCAAGTGAACACGAACGGTTTCAACGCTGATTGAGAGTTCAGCAGCGATTTCCTTGTTCGCGAGACCTCTGGCAACTAGTTGCACGATTTCAGTTTCACGCTTGGAGAGATTAAAGGCCTGACTCGCCTCGCTACTTGCGGGGCGATGGAAGGCTTCCACGACGAGACGAGCGATCTCAGCCGACATTGGCGCTCCTCCTGCCCGGACTTCGAAGATCGCACGACAAAGATCGTCGGGCGAAGCATTCTTGAGAAGATAGCCTGAGGCCCCTGCCTGAAGGGCGTCAAAAATCTTTTTATCATCGTCATGCACAGTAAGCATGATCACATCGATGTCAGGGTGAGTGTCCTTCACCTGTATTGTCGCTTCGATGCCAGACATCCCGGGCAGGCTGATATCCATCAGTATTACATCCGGACCACCGTTCTCGATTGCCTTCAAGCCATCCTCGGCGTTTTCCCAGACACCAAAGGTTTGGATTCCATCCATGGCGTCAACGATCTTTCGAACAAGCTTTCCTAGCGCTGGAGTATCCTCGATAACGGCGACCTTGATGGGTTCTCGATTAATAGTGGGCATAACGCGAAGTGGAAGGTTTGCCCCGGAGAGGGATCAGTTCAACGCAAAATCTCCAATATTTCTTGGAAATTAGAGATAGAGAGCCCGCTTTGCCATTAGGGGAATGAACCCAGTAAGCGCCAGCAAAGGGGAAGGCCCTGTCCCCGGAATCCCCGGGAGGAGCTTCTCCTCAGCTGGCTCAGGACAGTAAATCGTGAACTACCCTTGATTGCCGGGTCAAGCTAGTGAGGCGTTTGTCTGCACCTCCGTGGCGGTAGGTCAGCTTGAGGTGGTTTATACCAAAAAGGTGGAGGAGGGTTGCGTGGAAGTCGTTGACGTGAACGGGGTTACGAGCAGGTTCCCATCCGATATCGTCTGTTTCACCATAATTAAAACCGGGTTTTACCCCACCGCCAGCCATGAACACGGTGAAGGCGTTAGGATGGTGATCGCGTCCGGTATTGGGTTTGCGCCCAGGGCGGTTCTCGCCGAGGGGAGTACGGCCAAATTCTCCTCCCCAGACCACAAGAGTCTCGTCAAGGAGTCCCCGTTCTTTAAGGTCAGTGATTAAGGCGGCAACAGGTTGGTCACTCATCCCGGCGTTAAATTCCAGTTCTTTGTCAAGGTTGGAGTGCTGGTCCCATGACGCGTGAATCAGGTTCACGAAGCGAACACCTCGTTCCGCAAGGCGTCTGGCCAGGAGGCAGTTCCGCGCGAAGGTGCTCCACGTGCGCGAGCTGCCTTTTCCCCTTCCCCCGGTGGCGGGGTCATCGCGGTTAATTCCGTAAGCTTCGAGAGTTTGATTGGATTCACCCGAGAGGTCTGCGAGCTCAGGTGCGGCGGTCTGCATCCGGAAAGCCAGCTCGTAGGCTGCTATCCTGCTTTCGATTTCCGGATCGCGGATAGCGTCATGAGCGATTCCATTCAGTTTACGCAGGGCATCGAGGCCCCGCCTCTGAACCCCGGGAGAGATGCCCCGGGGGTTGCGGAGGTTGAGAACAGGCTCATCACCATTACGGAAGCGTACTCCCGCAAAGCTGGATGGCAGGAATCCGCTTTGATAGAGGGTTGCCCCCCCGCTTGAGCCACGACCTGCGAGGAGAACAACATAGCCGGGAAGGTTTTCATTTTCACTGCCGAGTCCGTATGTCAGCCAGGAGCCCATGGTCGGAAGTCCGAAGTGTGGTTCTCCACACTGCATCATGAGCTGTCCGGGATGATGATTAAACTGAGTCGTATGCATGCTCTTGATCATGCAGAGGTCATCTGCGCAGGAAGAAAGATGAGGGAGGAGGTCTGAGAACCACATTCCAGCCTGCCCATGCTGACTGAAGGTTCGTTTGCTTCCCATGAGGGTTGCACTTTCCTTCTTAAGAAAAGCAAAGCGCATCTTCTCAAGGATCGATGGATCCATTCTTTTCCCATCGAGCTCGTTGAGTTTTGGCTTGTAGTCGAAGAGATCCAGTTGAGATGGAGCTCCTGCCATGAAAAGAAAGATGCAGCGTTTCGCTCTGGGGGCAAAATCAGCGAAGGCGTTTTCGGCACCTCTGGCATCGGATGCAAGTATATGAGTGAGCGCGAGACCTCCCAGACCACTGGCCGAGGTGGCAAGGAAATCTCTCCGGGTCCGGAGGTAGAATTCTTCAGGAGATATCATGGCGCGTATTCTGCCTACGGGCAGGTGATGAACTCGTCGAGGTTTGTGATGATTCGGACGGTAGCTGTCCAAGCGGCCAAGCTGGGCTTGTTTTCTCCACAAAGATCCCGGGTCTGGTCGGGGTGATCCAGATAGTATGAATGGTTTTCCTTGAGAAGTCCGAGGGTAATATCAAGCTCCTCTGGTCCTGGTGGCCTCGACAGGGCCAGCTTGAAGAGATGCTCAACGCGCTGCTGGTTATCGGTGAGAGAGGGATCTTCATCGATCCGCCGTGCAAGGGCCTGGCTGGCCTCATGAAAAACAATGTTCTGAAGGGTGGTCAGCGCCATCAGGGGCGTATTCGATACGTTTCGCTGAGTGATAGAAGTGTTTGAGTCCGGGCAATCAAACGTCATAAGATTTGGAGCGGGTGCAGTACGTTTGAAGAAAGTGTACATCCCGCGCCGATAGCGATTTTCCCCCTTGCTGACATTCCACTTGAAGTTATTCGCGAAGCTTTGAGCTGCAACATCTGCAGGAATAGGAGGGAATTGGCTCTCGCCACCCGTTTCTGTATTTAGAAGACCTGCGACGGAAAGGTGGAGATCCCTTATGATTTCAGCTTCTACACGCTTACGGTTTTGCCGGTGAAGGAGTCGATTGTCCGGGTCGTGGTTGGCATACTCCAAGCGGTGTCTTGATGATTGACGATAGGTTTGGGAAGTGACGATTTTTCTGATCAGTTCCTTGCGGCTCCATCCCTTTTGGATAAAGAAATCAGCCAGCCAGCTCAGAAGTTCAGGGTGAGAGGGACTCTGGCCCTGCGATCCAAAGTTTTCCGGTGAGGCAACAAGACCGTTCCCGAAAAGGTGCAGCCAGATAGTGTTAGCTGTAACCCTCGCGGTAAGAGGATTGGCTTCGCTGATCAGCCACTTGGCCAGATCCATTCTGCTGGGACTTCCTGCGGAAGGTGTCAGAGGGTGAAGGGAGGAGATTCCTCCCGGTGTAATAACACCTTTTTCTGTTTCGGGCTGCAGGAAGTCACCTCGATGAAAGAGGTAGGTCTTACGTTTTCCATGCCCTCTCATGACCGCCGCTTTCAGGGGCTTTCCGGTGTTCAGAGGGAGCTGTATTTCTCCTTCGTCGGCTTCATTGAAAAAGGCAAAGATGCGATAGAAGTCGACCTGAGTCATAGGGTCGTAAGGGTGATCGTGGCACTGTGCGCATTCGAGGGTGAGCCCCAGCCATGACCGTGTTGTAGTCGCGACCCGGTCAATGGCGCGTTTTATCCTGTCCTCTTCCTGATCGGTCCCACCTTCTGTGTTGCGCAGCGTCTGACGATGAAATGCCGTGGCGAGATGCTGTGATGGGTCGGCATCTTCGAGAAGATCACCTGCAAGCTGCTCGATGGTGAACTGGTCAAAGGGCATATCCGCATTGATGGAACGAATCACCCAGTCACGCCAGATCCACGCGTTGGGGCGTGGATTGTCCTTTTCGTATCCATCGCTGTCCGCGTAGCGAGCCTGGTCGAGCCAGTGGCGGCCCCACCGCTCTCCGAAGTGAGGAGATGCGAGGAGCCGGTCTACCTCAACACTTACGGCAATTTCCGGATCAGTCTGCCATGCGGTCAGGAACGATTGTAGTTCCTCCACTGCTGGAGGCAGACCTGTGAGGTCGAGACATAGACGTCGCAGTAATGCACCGGGCGTGGCGGGAGGAGAGGGAGTCAAGTCCTCTTTTTCAAGTCGATACAGAACGAAGTGATCGATTTCGTTGACAGGCCAACCCTGCTGGCGCACTTCCGGTGGCAGCGTTTTCGTGGGAGGTATGTAGGCCCAGTGTTCAGGCCATGTGGCACCCTCCTTGATCCAACTCTGGATAAGTGCAAGGTCCCTTTCGGAGAGAGGGCTTTCGGGAGGCATGCGAAGCTCAGGGTCCTCGTGAGTAACTCGGAGGAAGAGTTCGCTTCCTTCCGGCCTCTCTGGCACGAGAAGCGGCTCGCCCGACTTCCCCCCGGCCAACGCCAGCTTACGACTGGTAAGGTTCAGATTACCCCGTTGCTTGACTCCACCGTGGCATTCCGCGCAATGCTTGTTGAGTAAAGGTTGGATATCTCTCTTGAAATCTACGGGCGCTGCTGCTCCGCCATGCACAAAAGCACTGAGGAACATGGTAAGGGAAAGGCAGAACTTGGAGGCTAATTTCAAAAGGGAGCCTTGGGTTTGCTTCAAAAATGGTGATTTTTCGGGAGTAAACAAGAAGCTTTCCACCGGACCCTCAAGCCTTCAGGATTTAGGGGTTTCAGAGAACGTAAGTACCCATGGGAATCTTCAGCAGTAGTCAACTTACAGCGTTTCACCGGGATGGATACCTGATTGTCCGGGAATTATTCGGAGAGGAGGAAATCAGGCTTCTTGGGGAAACTGCCCGAAATGATCATGCCATGGATCAGGCCTCCTCCACGATGGATGACGGAGAGGGAAACAACGTCAGATTATCTCTTTGGAATCATCCTGGCGATGGGGTCTATGGAATGGTGGCCCGTTGCAGGCGGGTTGTGGACGGGGTAGAGGAACTTCTTGGAGAGGAGGTCTATCATTATCATTCTAAGATGATTTTGAAGGATGCCAAAGTCGGAGGGGCCTGGGCGTGGCACCAAGACTATGGCTATTGGTATCAGAACGGCCTGCTCTTCCCCGACCTCGTGAGTGTGATGATCGCAGTTGATCCCGCTAACCGGGAGAATGGCTGTCTGCAGGTTTTGCGTGGTTCTCATCGGATGGGGCGGGTTAACCATACGCTTTCCGGTGACCAGGCTGGTGCTGACATGGAGCAGGTAGATGAGGCTCGCCGGCGTCTGGAAACTGTTCATTGTGAGATGTCAGCGGGAGACGCTCTCTTCTTCCATTCAAATACCCTGCACTGCTCTGCAGCAAATAATTCGGATCACTCACGGTGGGCATTAATTTGCTGCTACAACACGAGAAGTAACGACCCTTTCAAAGACTCACATCATCCCGGATATACTCCGCTCTCTAAAGTTGATGATGAGATGGTGCTCAAAGTGGGGAGAGATGACGCGCAGCGTTCCGGTGTAGCCTTCGCTAATCTGGCAGACGAGGACCAAAGTGCGAAGAGCCTATCAAGCGAAGAGATGTGACAACTAGCGAGCTATTCCGATAACCCTTAACGCCGGGGAGTCATCACCGGAGATCAGATACAAGCCCATATACCATAATCATGAAACTTGGAATTATCAACAGCGCGTTCGACCAGGCAGGAGTCGATACCAAAACAGGACTAGAACATATTGCCCGGATCGGTTTCGACTCAGTGGATATTTTTACTGAAGCGATGACTATCGAGCAGGCAGAGATCGATCTTATAAGAAGGACATGCGACGATAATGATCTGCCCATTGTGTCCACCGTGGTCGTTTCGGCTGGACTGGTTGATTTTAATGACCCGGTTCGGGATTACCATGTGGAGAGGGCCAATCGATTCGTAGATCTCGGACAGACCTTCAATTCGAATAATCTTCTGCTGGTGCTTGGGGAATATATCTGGCAGCGAGAAGTGATTCCGCCCGAAGCGCAGTGGGAATGGGGTGTGGAAGGAGTGAGAAAGATCGGTGAATACGCTGGCGAGCGAGGTATGGAGATTGCTCTGGAGCTTGAACCGTTCAGGCTGAGTCTTCTTAATAGCGTTCCCAAGATGGCTCAGTTCATCGATGACTGTGGCCTCCCTAACGTGAAGGCCAATATTGATATCAGTCATCTCGTCCTGGCGGATACCCCTCCCGATGCTCTCGAGCTTCTCAAGGGGAAGGCGACTCATGTGCATATCAGTGATTGTGACGGCAAGGTGCATGGAGACCTTCCGCCCGGGCGGGGAGTGGTCAAATTTGCTCCTTACCTGCAAGCAATCAAGGACCTCGAGTTTGATGGAGCCGTTTCGCTGGAGCTGGAGTATTCACCGGATCCCGAAAAAATCGTTGAGTGGGTTGAGGAAGCTTACGACGCCACGGACAGTCTCATGGAGCAAGTTGGGCTACGAGGTTAGCTCGTCTCATGATTGGGTGAGCTGTTTGAAAGAATTTCTGATTGCCTCGAGTCGCTATGTCCGAAGATGATGATTATGGATTGAGTCCCACCAAGGAGATCGTCGAGATCGATGCTCCGGATGTTGATTACAGGCCCTCTAAGCCGAGAAGCTATCGGCCGAAGATCGCAATGATTGGGACTGGTGGAATCAGCGAATTTCATCTGAAGGCCTATCGCAAGTGTGGTTATGAAGTTGTCGCTTTTGCGAGTCGGACCCGGAGTAAGGCCGAGGCCAAGCGTGATGAATTTTTCCCGGAGGCTGAGGTTTATGATGATTATCACGCTATACTGGAGCGGGAGGATATTGAGGTGCTCGACATCACACCGCACCCAGCTGATCGATTGCTGATTGTGAAGGAAGCCCTCAAGGCAGGAAAGCATGTGCTGAGTCAGAAGCCCTTCGTGCTCGACCTGTCCGAGGGTGAGGAATTAGTTCAGATTGCGGAGGAGAATGGGGTCAAGCTTGCCGTGAATCAGAATGGTCGCTGGGCACCTCATTTCTCCTACCTGCGCAATGCTGTGGCCGGGGGTATCATCGGGCGGGTGACTTCGTTAGATTTTAACCTGCAGTGGGACCAGACCTGGATCAAGGGAACGTCCGAATTCGAAAGTATTCACCATCTTATCCTATTTGATTTTGCGGTACACTGGTTCGATATCACCAGTCAGATCATGGTTGGCCAGGAGCCAACCCGGGTGCTGGCTTCGGCGGTGCGCTATGATGAACAGGTTTACCTCCCTCCTGCTCTGGCAGCCGCGATCGTGGAATACCCCGGGGCCCAAGTGCGTCTTTCCTTTAATGCTCATGCTACTCTTGGGGAAGAGGATGTGACTACTGTGGTGGGGACGAAGGGAACGCTGCGTACGCGTGGACCGGGTCTCAACGAACAGCCTGAGATGGAAGTCTACCTCGAGGAAGGGCAGTGCAAAGTTCCCCTCGAGAGTTGCTGGTTCGATGCCGGTTTCGAGGGGACCATGGGTGAACTGCTGTGTGCCATCGAGGAAGATCGCGAACCGAACAACTCTGCGAGGAGCAATCTCAAGTCACTGGAATTGTGCTTTGCGGCACTAGCCTCGGCTGACACGGGTCAACCGGTGGAGGTGGGCTCAGTGCGGACCGTTTCGACCGGGCCTTCCTAGTCTCCAGCCTGATCCTTGCCAAAGTCCTTCATGGACTGTTCCACGAGGGGAGTCCTGAAGTCGTCGCTTTCGTAAACAACGAGTCGATAGCGGTAGGTAAGGCTCTCGCCCTTTTGAATCCTGATGTCACCGCGGCGGGCAAGGGCGGGTCCTACTCCGAATTGGCCGTCGATACGCCAGAGAGTGGGGTAGCCTTGATTTTTCGGATGATCGATCATGGCGATGTGGGCCATTTTCTTCATGCCATCAATCTGCATTGCGAGGTCGACCCACTTTGCCGCTTTTCCTTCTCCCTGCTGATTCTTCATTCCCTCGCTGTTGAGACAGGAGGCCTTGATTCCTCGCTTCCAAGGCATGCGGAGGAAGAGTCCCCCGTAGGAATACCTGCCGATGGTCACGTCCTGGATCGCGGTGCCAGTCCACGTGAGGTCGAGGATGTAGTGGCCCTCGCCCGGGGTGTAATTCCACTGCTGCCGATCTTCGAGCATTGGGGCGCTATTTTCGTCAAGGAGCTGGGAATTAAATTCCATGGAATTATTACCCAGGCTATTTTTAATATGTTTCCAGTAGTCTTTCCCGTAGTTGTGGAAGAAGTCCCGCTTGTTGATCCGGGTCTGGCCCCAGTAAAGGCCGGTCTGGTGTTTGTGGTGACCAGGTGAAAACTGGGTGAGGACGTGCTTGCCGTCGGGTGACCGAAGGGGGTGAATGTAAGGGCGAGTGTGAGTCTTGCTGTCGCCTTGCTGTATGATGACAGGTCCATCCGAGGTATGGGGAATCCGTGCGGGTCCTTCCACTCTGACGGTTATTTCCGCCGTGCAGAAGCAGGTGAGGAGGAGGATCAGAAAAATTGTTCGGGTCATGATGATATCAGGTCAGGATTCCTTTCACAGGATGGGCCGGTTCGACACCGGTAATTTTTTCGTCGAGTCCCCGGTAGGGGAAGATTAGGCGGTTGTGGTCGATGCCTAGTTGATGAAGGATGGTGGCATTGAGATCCCGGATGTGCACAGGATTCTTCTTTACGTTCCAGCAATAGTCGTCGGTTTCTCCGTAAGTGATTCCTCCCTTGATGCCACCTCCAGCCATCCAGATTGAGAAGGCCCGACCATGGTGATCTCTGCCCGCCCCGGAGCTGTCCAGCTGGCCTTGTTGATAGACGGTCCGACCGAATTCGCCACCCCAGATCACCAGCGTTTCGTCGAGTAGTCCTCGTTTCTCCAGATCAAGAACGAGTGCAGCTGAGGGCTGGTCGGTGTCCTGGCATTGGCGGGGCAGCTGGGACTGTAGCGCGATGTGCTGATCCCAGCCACGATGGAAGAGCTGAACACAGCGAACTCCACGTTCTACGAGCCGGCGAGCCATGAGGCAGTTGGCGGCATAGGTGCCCGGTTTCCGTGACTCCGGGCCATAGAGCTCAAAGGTGGAATCGGGCTCCTTGCTTAAGTCGGTGAGCTCCGGAACGCTGGCCTGCATGCGGTAGGACATCTCATAGGCCTGAATGCGGGCCAAGGTTTCCGGGTCACCAGAGTGCTGTGCGAATAACTGGTTGAGTCGCGCGAGATCATCGAGTTGTCCCCGTCGCTGGGAGCGGTTTATTCCCGGGGGATTGTCCAGATAAAGGACAGGATCTGCACCAGCTCTCAGGAGAACGCCCTGATGCTCAGAGGGAAGAAACCCACTACCCCAGAGGCGCGAGTAGATTGGCTGTCCCGGATTCTTCCCTGTGCCCTGGCTCAGCATGACCATGTAGGCAGGGAAATTCTCCGTTTCGCTACCAAGCCCATAGCTGAGCCATGCCCCTAGACTCGCCTTGCCCAGCTGCATAGTTCCAGTATTGATGAAGGTTATGGCTGGATCATGGTTGATCGCCTCCGTGTTCATCGAACGCACCACACAGATTTTGTCGGCGATCTTCTGAGTCCACGGCAGGAGATCGGAGATCCATGCGCCGGCGGGTCCGCATTGCCTGATTGGGGCCACAGGTTTTGCGACAGGGAAATTTTTCATGCCAGCGGTCATTCCGGTTACACGCTGTTCACCTTTGACCTCCGGGGGCAGGTGTTTTCCGTGATTCTTTATGAGAAAGGGGGATCCGTCAAAGAGGTCAATGTGAGAAGGCCCCCCTGACTGAAACATGTAAATGACGTGCTTGGCTTTCGGTGCCAGCTGAAAAGCAGGGTGAGGGGAGGTATTCGTATCTCCCCTCGCCATCATGGCAGTCAGAGCTGCCGCTCCGAAACTGTTGCCCGCAGTCCCGAGAAAGGCGCGGCGATTCAGCATGGTGGGAAGGTCGGTCATGATATCATCTTCTGGTTACGGATTCCGAAAGATTCAAGAGCAGGCCGCAAATGTTCGTCCATGCAGCATGTTCAACCGCTGGAAGAGTGGGATCAGGAAGTGATTCTCCTACCGTGATAAGGCTTTGTGCGCCCGATGTATCGTTGAGGTAGCGAGTTCTCTCACGGGCGATAGCAATTTCAAGGATCTCCAGCTCCTCCGGATTTGGTGGCCGTGAGGTTATGTGCTCGAAAGCCCGCCGCAGACGCTCCCGGTCGGATCCGTCCCTAGAGAGAAGTTGCTGAGCGAGGACCCTCGAGGCCTCAACGTATTGAGGATCATTCATGAGAATAAAGGCCTGGAGGGGGGTGTTGGTCACCCCGCGTCCAGTGATACAGGCCTCTCGATTGGGAGCATCAAAGGCTGCCATTGCGGGCGGAGGCAGGGTTCGCTTCCAATAAGTATAAATTGACCGGCGATAAAGGTTTTCCCCATGGTCCTGAACGTAGGTCTGCGAGGTAGCAGGGGTTGATCCGTAATGACTGACCTGCCTCCAGAGATCTCCGGGGTGATAGGGTTTTACGCTGGGGCCACCGATTCGTCTGACAAGAAGTCCAGAGGCCGCAAGTGCGTGATCCCGTATCATCTCGGCTGACAGGCGAAAGCGAGGACCACGGGCAAGGAGTTCGTTCAGGGGATCCCGCTCGAGGAGCTCAGCGGTGGTGTTTGAGCTTTGTCGGTAGGTGCGAGAGGTGACAATCCTTTGGATCAGGTCCTTTACGTCCCATCCGGAAGTTTGAAATGTGAGCGCCAGCCAATCAAGCAGTTCCGGATGGGTCGGCCATTCTCCCTGAGTTCCGAAGTCGGCACTTGTTTTTACAATTCCGCGCCCGAAGAGCATTTGCCAGAAACGATTGACCGCGACCCGGCTGGTGAGTGGATGATCAGACCGCACCAGCCAGCGCGCCAGATCCAACCTGTTGAGATCGCGATCAGCTGGAACCTCAAGAGGGGGAAGGAATGCGGGAACACCCGGTTTGACAGCTTGCCGCTTGTCCGCATAAAACCCTCTCTCGAGAACGTGAGTCACCCGTGGTTTTTGAGACGTGTTCATCACCATGATGCGATGGTTTCCGGTCAGGACCTCAAGTCGTCTCTTCAGATTGGAAACGCGGTGCCTTGCAGATGATTTTGCGCTGCTGTAAGCATTAAAATAATCACGGATGAATTCAATCTGGTCGCTCGTTCTGTCCTTCGGTGCGAGCGTGATAGCTTCTCCGAGGGCTTTCGGTAGCATGGAGGTGTCGTCCGCACCCTTGATCAGAGCGAGGCGGAACTTTTTTGGAGAGGCTCCCTCCCCGTAGTTGAATACGAGTTCAGTGGTTAGGTAGGGTTGATTGGCCGTATCAACAGGCTTATTGAAAGTGACGGTCAGGTGCTGTTGCTTGTCCACCTCCGAAAGGGCCGGGGCCCAGCCGGTGCGGCGGCTTGTGTCATGTACTGACTCAGGACGGAAGCCAGGTTTGAAGGATGAAGCAGTAACACGTTGGTAGGGGGTTGCAGTATTGAGATCGATGTTTTTGGCAGGAAAGGGGTTGAAGCACGGTGTGATAGTACTCATTACGAATCCCCCGGGCATTGATTTTCCACCGAAGCCAATCTTGCCTTTGTTCGCAGGTTCGAAGATCACACGTAATCCGGTAACGACTCCTGTTCCTTCTGGAATGCGACAGCAGACATTGTAGGCCGAGAAGTCTCCACCCGCAGCTTCAACCGATTCATCGCTCTTCACTTGAATCCGGTTGGGATCCCCGTTGGGTAAAGTGGCGGTCAGGTGATCAAGAGAGATCAGCTGAAAGTCCCTGCCCCTGCTCTTCAATTCTTTCAGAACGCCTTCTTCCCACTGGGCCTGCAAGGTTGGTTTCGGAGCGGCAAGCTCCCGTTCTGCCTGTTCAAGTTCCTTTTTTACCGAAGCCACTTCAAGATCAGTGGCAAGGGGTGTCCGGGTCTGAATAAAAGGGCGTGGATTCACCCCGCGGTCTCCGTCATGGCCACGGTCGTCAAGGGTATTGAAGAACGCGAATAGCTTGTAGTATTCCACCTGCTTCAGGGGGTCGTATTTATGGTCATGGCACTGACCACACCCGGTGGTGAGGCCCATGATGGACTCTCCTGTTGTTTTTACCCGGTCGACCACGTAGTTGACCAAATTTTCCTCTCCAATAGTTCCACCCTCGTGAGTGACCGAGTGGTGTCGATTGTATGCTGTCGCGATTAGCTGACTGTTAGATGGTTTTTCAAGAAGGTCGCCGGCCAACTGTTCGATTAAAAACTGATCGTAGGGCATGTTCTCGTTAAAGGCCTTGATGACCCAGTCTCGCCAGAGCCAGGCATCGCGCCCGCCGTCGATTGAGTATCCATTGGTATCGGCATAGCGGGAGGCATCTAGCCACGGCAGCGCCAGTTGCTCTCCAAAGTGAGGAGAGTTAAGCAGCCTGGTGACAAGAGTTTCGTAGGCGGTGTCTTTTTTGTCTGAGAGGAAATCCGCGATTTGTTGTTCCGAGGGAGGGAGGCCGGTCAGATCGAGATGAAGACGCCGGGCCAGAGTTCGCCGGTCAGCCTCAGGACTGAAACTTAAGTTCTCTTTCCTAAGGCGAGACGCGACGAATCGGTCGATGGGATTTTTTTCCTCTTCTGCAGGAAGAGCCGGTAGCAAGGGAGTGGTAAATGACCAGTGACCCTCGTATTTTGCTCCTTGTTGTATCCACTTCCGAATGAGGTTTTTCTCTTCCAGGCTAAGTTCCTTGTGGGAGTCAGGTGGAGGCATGATCTCGTCAGG
>Ga0160422_10000450_pt1 | contig 24622 bp, 13 predicted proteins | sample Fk160mmetaG_FD_108192 | JGI IMG/M metagenome (GOLD analysis project Ga0160422, IMG submission 108192) | Marine microbial communities from the Central Pacific Ocean - Fk160115 60m metaG | ecosystem: Environmental > Aquatic > Marine > Oceanic > Photic zone | place: The Central Pacific Ocean...
ACCCTATCAACCTTACCCGCCACAGCACCCACCACCTTACCCATCACCACCATCACCCTATCAACCTTACCCGCCACATTACCCACCACCTTACCCATCACCACCATCACCCTATCAACCTTACCCGCCACAGCACCCACCACCTTACACATCACCACCATCACCTTACCCACCACCTGACTCACCCCCTTACCCACCGCCTTACCCGCCACCTTACCCACCACCTTATCCACCACCTAACCCACCACCTAACCCACCACCTTACCCACCACCTTACCCACTATGTACAGATGATTTGTGTCAACCCATCACACAAGAAGAATGGAATGCATGTCCAAGCTGCATTGGTTTGCCAACACCACCGGGGTTGTCGGCATCAAATCAATCATCGTCCGTTGGACCCATTTCTTAAATTATTTCATAGATCTTCACATGCTTTTTTTTTATGTTCAAAAATGACAGAAAAATTGCAAAAATAAATCAAATTGTTGTAGAAAAGAAATCAATCAAATGTTGATTTACAAATGCTCAACTAAATTTCCCATGCGGGCGGGTGAAGTCCAATTTGGATTGATCTCATCAGAAGAAATTGAACGCATGTCAACTTGTCATGTAACAGATACAACCATATACTACAGAGGTCTACCAAATCCGAATGGAATAAATGATCATCGTATGGGTACCGTAGATAGACGTCTACTTTGTGGTACATGTTGTAAAGATGTAAGACATTGTCAAGGTCACGTTGGTCATATCACATTGTCGTTCCCGATGTACCATATTGGATTTTTTGATACAACATTCAAAGTACTAAGATGTGTGTGTTTTGCATGTTCAAAAATATGTTTGACAACCGAAGAAAAAGCGTGTGTTGTTCAAGACAATGGAAAGATTCAATTTACGAATATTTACAACATGTTGAAAAATCGAAAAAAATGTCCGCATTGTAATTTTCCGCAACCCAATTATATACGTTGTGCTTTGACAATCAAAGCAGAATGGTCCAACGAAACTGAATGGGAATCCGAAGATGAAAAAAACTTTTGTACGAATAATATCTTCAGTCAGAAAGATGCACTTTCTATATTAACACATATATCTGATGAAGATTGTAAACTTATGGGACTGGATCCCGATAAGTGTCATCCCAAACATACAGTATTACAAACAATTCTCGTACCTCCACCCGTTGCTCGACCAGCAATCATGGCATCGGAAGGATCACGCTCGCGTGGTCAAGATGACTTGACGCACAAGTTGCAGGATATCAACAAAAGATCTATAGAATTAGCAACACATCTTGATGGTAAGCACTGGTCACAAATTACCGTAAATGCAGAAACTATGGAAAAAATAAGCAAACTACAGTTCGAAGTATTTACATACATGAATAACAACATTAGAGGTCAAAAACAATCAACTCAACGATCTGGTGCACCAACTAAATCAATCACGGATCGACTCCGTGGTAAAGATGGAAGAATTCGTGGAAATTTGATGGGAAAGCGAGTTGATTTTTCTGCTCGAAGCGTAATCACACCTGATGCTGTGATGGATATTGATCAGGTCGGTATTCCTCCAAAAATCGCAATGTCTTTGACAATTCCAGAAAGAGTGTCCGCAAATAACATCGAAGTATTAACGAAACGCATAATAAATGGATCTGATCACATATTTGGAGCCGACAATATTATTACTTCAAATGGCGTAATGATAAATTTAGCGCATTGTGATCACAGAGAAAAAATTAGATTACAATATGGCTGGATTGTAGAACGATACCTACAAGATGATGACATCGTAATATTCAACCGACAACCATCTTTGCATAAGATGGGTATGATGGGGCATCGTGTAAAACTAATGGAAGGTCATACCTTTCGTCTAAATTTGTGCTGCGCAAATCCATATAATGCAGACTTTGACGGCGATGAAATGAATCTGCATGTACCACAATCTCCGGCGGCTAGCGCAGATGTGGCAACATTAATGATGGTTTCGCGACAGGTTATATCACCACAAGCGAATAAACCCGTTATGGGTATCGTTCAAGACACATTACTTGGAGCACATCTTATGAGCAAAGATGAAGTGTTCATGAATAGATCTCTTGTCTGTCACTTGATTGCTGGATTGAAATATACAAAACATATTCTACCTACACCTTGCATTACGCATCCAAAAGAATTATGGTCTGGAAAACAACTTTTATCCTTAATCTTGCCAGATACAATGTCACTTGGTTTACCATTCGAAACAGCAAATTTAAAAGATCACAAAAAATGTCATGTGAGAAATGGACTGATATATACAGGAACTCTCAACAAAAGTATGCTCGGAAGCTCAGCAGGAGGCTTTGTCGATATATTATTTCGTGAATATGGTAGCTCCAAAGTGATTCGATGGATGTCAGAAATACAACGACTTGTAAATGCATGGTTAATGATCAGAGGCTTTTCAGTTAGCATTTCTGATTGTGTCCTGTCTGACAAAGGAGAAACTAGAGTGAAGGAACGCATATCAACAGCGATGAAGTATGCTGAAGAACTACTGCGAGAACCTCTGGAAAAGGGATCTCCTGAGCACGGAGTTTTAGAAAGCACCGTGATCAGAATTCTTTCAAAAACACTTATGCAAACTGGCGGAATCGTCGACGAAGAACTCGGAAAAGATAATTCAATTAGAAACATGGTGAATGCTGGTTCTAAAGGAAATCCTATCAATTTAAGTCAAATCTGCGGCTGCGTAGGGCAGCAATCAGTCGAAGGTCATCGTGTATTTGCAGAAAAAGGAGGAAGAACATTGACATGTTTTGATTTTGTCGATAATTCCCTCGCTGGACAAGGTTTTGTGCAAAATTCGTATGCCCTCGGCTTGCATCCGCACGAATACTTCTTTCACGCCATGGGCGGAAGAGAAGGACTTGTAGATACTGCTGTTAAAACTGCAACAACCGGATACATTCAACGACGTCAAATCAAATCCATGGAAGATCATAAAGTATTCTATGATGGAACAGTTCGAAATGCAGAAGAATCAATCATTGATTTCTCTTATGGTGGAGACGGTATGGATGCAGCACGTGTGGAACGTGTGAAATTGGATCTTCTGACTGAAAAGATCGAAAGTATTTGTGAACGGATGACTTCGTGGGAAGCAGAAAAAGCAACGCTAAGCAGAGATTTGATTTTACGCTGCAAAACATCCGTACTTTCACCTGAACTTGACACACGTATATTGCTTCCATTTAATCCTTTCAGAATGCATCTCTTACATACAGACAAAAACGAACCAGCTACTTTCGACGAACTAGAAAATATTGTACAATTTTATGTAAGCAAGCGAAGTTCGGCTATTTACGTCGCAACGCTTCTTCACTTTTTTTGCTCATCCAAACTTTACGAGGCCAAACTCTCTTTGCAAGAATCGAAAGACATCTTTGAAAAAATTCAAAAAAAATGGATACATGCACGAATCAACTATGGTGAAATGGTTGGGTCGATCGCAGCGCAGTCTATAGGCGAACCCTGTACACAAATGACGTTAAATACATTTCATTTTGCTGGTGTAATTAGCAAGAATGTGACGCTTGGTATTCCTCGTCTAAAAGAATTATTGGATCAAGCAAAGACGATTAAGACACCATCGAATACGATTCGATTTGTGGGAGATTTATCAAAGAACAAAAACTTTGCGACTTTCTTTGCAAATACATTGCCACTGACTCGTTTGGGCGACATTGTGTCAAGTTGCGATTTCGTGTACGATCCAGACGATTTGTGTCCTGAAAGTTCAGCTGGGGATAAGTTCATGGTCGAAATGAATGCAAATATTGGATACCCACGTTCTGGAAATGACTCAAATTATGTGATTCGTCTAATACTGAATCAAGATTTGATGAAAACCAGACACATTACTCCGCCGATTGTACGAACACTTCTTCGAAATCGGCTATACAAAAAAGCACATATATTGAGTTCCGAAACAAACGACGTGGATTGGGTGATACGCATTCATTTAGAAGATGTAAAACTAATGATGGACAAGTTCGATGTATATTCCAAAGAACGTGAAGGATTGCTTTGTCACAGAGTAATTTCTATTCTTCTCGACACGATTGCAATTTCTGGTCACATAGACATGCAAGCCGCGTTTGTACGACAAGTAGAAATCAACTCAGAAGAACATTATGTTGTCGACACACAAGGATGTAATCTGATTGATTTGAGCTCAGTAACATGCATTGATTGGTACAATACAATCAGCAATGATATCAACGAAATTCATGCGATTTTGGGACTAGAAGCAGCAGTGGCAACCCTATATAGTGAATTGACAACAACCATTTCGTTTGATGGAACATATGTAGATCCACGTCATATAATGATGATTGTGAACACGATGACGCGTGGAGGATACATTATGCCTTTGAGCCGTCACGGCATCAATAGAATGGATACTGGTCCACTACTAAGATGTTCATTCGAAGAAACACCTGACATTTTGTGTGATGCGGCATGTTTTGGTGAAATCGACAACGGTAAAGGCGTATCCCAAAACATTATGACTGGAAAGCTTGCATCGATTGGAAGTGGATATGTGGATCTCATGATGAATCCAAGCATGATGCACCCAAGGGCCATACAAATCGAAAAACGAGAGAAGAATACAGTTCTAAAGTCTGTAGTACGTCTACGATCTCAAATACCAACTCAAATCGAACTTGTACAACTTGAAAAGAAGAAAATGACACGATCTGATATAATTGTACCACCATTTCAAAGTAACGAAGTCATCGAAAATATTGCAGATAAAAATGACATATTTGCAACATCAGAATGTGAAGTTCCATATGCAGATCGCGAAACACTTTCAACAACAGACAAAATGGATGAACAACCGCAAATTTACAAACCAAGTTCTCCTGTAATTGACTAATGTGTGTTGTATTATTTAATTGACTAATGTGTGTTGTATTATTTACGTGTGTATGTAGATGTAATAAAAAAAAATGTAAGAAGTAATGAGATTAATGAGATGCTTCGGATCAAAAAAAACAGCTCGTTTGAATGTAAACGTATCCGTGACACACGCATTTTCGAAAGATATCGGTGGAAAAATCGAATTAACAAGTAATCATGATATTACATGCGAATGGAGACAAAATTCAAATACTGCTCTTCTCCAATTATCACACGATAGATTAACTGCGTTTCATGTACCACCTGGAGAATATACCATACTTTGTACGTCTCATTCGTCATCTGAAGTTTACACAGCACAAGCAGTTGTTGAAGAGTTCAACATACCATCTGTGCATGAATATATTATAACTCATTCAAGTAGTGATTTCGCTAGAGACGGAAAAATACAAGTTTTGGTAAAAAACTTAGAACGTGATGTATCTTTTTTATGGACAGGTGGCGTTATAACAGATGAACCGGTTTTGAACGATGTCAGACCCGGTATTTACAGTGTGACAATTATATCAAAACGAAACCGAGTTCCCATCCCATTTTATCACATATGTTCTCCTGCCAAAGTTGAAATTGAAAACCTAGCGATTTAATTTAGCTAAAAGCGTTTTCCTGTATAATACAGCAGCAATGATGCTCATTATAATGAGCATTATTACTACATACATTATAACATTATGTCCTTCATCTTGGTTGTCATCTGCATCATCTGCATCATCATCTGCATCATCATCTGCATCATCTGCATCATCTGCATCAGCATAATCTGCATCATTATGTCGACTATTCCAAAAATCCGGATCTGCGTGGTGACGATGACGATGATGAAATTTTTTGTGATGTTTGTGATGATGCTTTTCTTTCTTCTTTTTTTTATCTGTCACTTCGTCAATATCTTCAATTTCAGACCCCGATTCTTGTTCCTTTTCTTCTTCTTCTTCAACATCAACCTTTGCGGCAGATATAGAAGGAATTACTTTGTCTTTGTTAATCATTTCAGGCACTATTCGTCCATGACGATTTGCTTTCTTCCAAGTTTCAGAGTATATCAGTTCCTTCTCCATTACAAAATTTGCATTTTCGATTCCTTCTGACATTTCTTATCTAAGGAAAAAAAAAATAACCACCGCGACAATCTTTTTTTTTTTACGAATAAAACATAAAATGGACAATAGATGTTTTGTGTGCTTCGATGAAAATCCGCCATTACTTCAAAATGTATGTAATTGCAATTCCAAAATACACGCAAAATGTCAGAAAAAATTAATTCAAACCGTAAGATCGCACAACGCACAATGCGCGGTTTGTCATACAAAATATAAAAACGTAACCCAAATTCATATTCCTCAATTCACAATCAAACATGTCATATTCTATGCTATATGCAGCATATCTTTTAGTTCGCTATCCTTAGCGACCACAAAATTGAATGAACACTTGACAGCATATAAACAATCAAACGATGATCCATGGTTGGTAACAATATATTGCTTGACCACCTTTGTTACACATCTAACATTTCCCTTGTTTTTCGTTCGTAATAAATTTAAAATTACAAATCCTTATGTAATTGGAATTCGATCCAATGGTTATGTATATACTCCTACACAAATCGTTCAAAGAGTATGATTAAATAATTATTAGCACGATCTTCTGAGTATACCGCGAAATTCAATCAGAAGCAAATAGTATATCCCCTTACTGACATATGTCCGACTTCGGACATGGTGTAGTTCGTATGATAGTGGGAATTCGAAATTGTCTGTCGCCAACAGGATGATTTGAATGATTAATTAGATGAAGATTCGGATAAATTAATGATGATTGTAGTGCATGCTCGCTAGCCCCTCAAAATATTAAATCTTCAGATTATTAGCGACATGCAAATGTATTTGGTCCGAAGACATTCGTCACTTTGATATGGATATAAGAGAAATTTTAACCACAAACTGTAAACGATGCATGTTCAACTGAGTCTGTAAGCAAAATATCAGTAAAGAGGCAATCTATGAAATTTTGAAATGAATAGACGTATCAAGCAACGATTAAATTCAGTGTTCTCTTCTGTTAATATGTGGTGGAGTACAGATAATATTGGAAAGGCTCGTTTCTGAGTTTTCATAGTGTAAAAGTACTCAATTGCGTTTAAAAGATTGCAAACAGTGTAATGCAGCTCAATTTCATACTTGCCTGCTAAAAGAAAATCTTCATATGTTTCCATTTTTTTTAATCAAACATTACAGAATTGGGGTTCTAATCGAAATTGTCAACATTTAAAAACATGTTGGTATTCAAGTGAGCACGTCATATGAACAAGGCAACACAACACATGCAACATGCTCTTATTCAATTGTAACGAAATTATCGGACGCTACATAAAAAAACACAAAAAGGAGCCGGATAGAAGTTATCATCGAGAAAAAAAAACCCTTGCATTTTTTTTTCGGATGGATGCATCCGAGTCTCCTGCAGAAAGAAAACGCAAGCGCACATCTCCAGCTTCATCACAAAAATCAAGTTACGAACATCTACAACCAAATTACAGTGCAAATAAAAGTTTGTTCGACGGAGACAGTTTATTTGATGAATTACCGTGGTCAGATGACCTTCCTGGTCCTACACATTCTTCGATAAGCTGTAACTGCAAAAAATCTCAATGCTTGAAATTATATTGCGATTGCTTTGCAAACGAAGTGATCTGTTCAGATTCTTGTAAATGTAAGGACTGTCACAACAATCAACAAAATGCAAGATTGATCGAACTTTCAAGAAAGCCTATTCTCAGACGCAATCCCACTGCATTCTCAAAAAAAATTGTACATGGCACAATGCACGCGAAAGGGTGCAAGTGTCGACAATCAAAATGCATCAAACGATACTGCGAATGCTTTCAATCTGGAGTTGCATGTACACAATATTGTTCTTGCATCAACTGCGAAAACGGCAAGAACGGCGTTTTCAAAGATGATTCTTCAAACCTAAATGCGAGTATAATCGATAGCTTTGTAGACTCCCTTGCATGATGCAGAAAACTCATATCGTATTTCGCTCATTGATAATACTCTTCTTGAATGTCAGTTATAAAAAATATTCATATATAAAATGCGAAATGTTGCACCAATCGTTCAATTAGTAACTGATTTGCATAGTGGAGCATCGAAGTGTAATGGTATGAGAATCGATCCAGAATTTGTTGTAACAGCACTCCATTGTCACAACATGAGATATGTCATTGACAGCAAGAATACAAGTCGATCCGCGCCAAGACGTATCATAGAAATAATTCCACGTGCGGATGCTGCTGGAATTAGAAATCGAGGTACAGATTGGGAAAAATTAGGTGATATTCTTGTTATTAAAACAGAACGATTCGATAATTTTGATAAAACTGTAATTCTAGACGACGATGGTGATTATGATTTCAAAGAAGCTTCGATCGGGTTTTGGATTCCATTTAATAGGTATCGAAATCCAAATCATCCCCCCGGTGGTGACAGAACACTAGTTCCAAACATGAAAATAACTCTCCTACCCAGAGAAGCATGTGTTCACAGTATCTCACGAACAACCGATTATGAGGGTGTCCTTTGTTCTTGCACATCTATTCCTTTCAGACAACAACCCTATGAACTTGGGAGGGCATGGTTACTTTTGCCAGGTTACCGAGGGCCAGTAAGATACGAAGATACTACTGGCGAACTAGATTTTTTAATGTCTTCTGAGCTACGAAATAACCCTGTACCTAGAAATGCTTTTCCTGTCGGATTTTTGCGACAAACCTTTATTTTTCCAAGAATGACATCCCTAGGTGACATGGAAATTCAGAGTTTCTATGTAAGGTCGAATGGTAATGTATATGTTCCGATTGACATGCAGGCAAATGGAGTAAGTGAACTCTCTGGATCACCCATTTTTCAAAAGGCGACAGTCCCAAATGTTTTTAAATTTATAGGTGTGTTTTATGCAACACCACAAGATGCCGATACTAATCCAATAAAACTTTTTATTACACAAGTAGCTCACTGGGCCGACTACATAAGGCAAAGCGTTGATAATGATAATTTTAGACTTGGTCAAGTCTCACCGTCACATATTACATGGTCCCCTCTTAAAATTTCGTATTGTCCGAATGTCGATTGCGTGTCGTTAAACGAAAAAAGACCTCCCGCTCTCGGAACTTTGTTATGTAATTACAATGCTCTTAGTTATTACAAAATATGCACAACATTGCCTCATATATGTGACTTTACATCATCTGAGCACAAGGCTCAATTATCTCAAAGATGTGAAGGATATTTAGATTGTTTTGACGCTTATCAATTCGTAGGAAAATCATCTGATGGTAGAGATATTCATTTTCGTCCAGTATTCATAAATTACAAATACAAAGTTTTTCCAATACAAGATAGTAATCTTGTAGGAACTTACTCAATTGCCATGCAAAAAGAAGGAGATAACTCAATTACAACGACTCAAATGAGAGACATGACGGTGAAAGTTAGCAGCTCTGCAATGAGTCTTGTTAGGAGAAAAATTAACCCTTTGAGCCATATTTATGAACAACCTACACGATTTCAGAGCATCCATGCTACTACAATTTGTAGTGCAAGTCGACTTATTGACGAAAACTCAGAACGTATGATATTACGGGCATGTTACAACGGAGATACTTCGTGGATGGAAAAAAAGTCGAGTAGAAGCGGTCAAAACATGTTGAATGTCAACATGTTTTGGTCAATTCTTGACGCTCCTGTTAGAATGCATCGATTTTCAATGCATTCAAAGGATGACACAAAAAAATTTCCATACGAATTGAACGAAATAAGGAATTTCCCTACATCTTTTCCAATACTCTCTCGTCCTCCAATAACACAATCATCAAAAACTGGAACTGAATCGCCAACATGTATTTTGAGTGAAGAGTCGTGGAGAAATGCTAACCCTAACCCTAACCCCAACCTTGTGGACAGTGAGAATCGGCAGACGAGGTACGACTAAGCTTCCGGATGGTGGTATCGGCAGCGATGACGATAAGAGATTCAAAAAAGTGTTTTGATTATATCGACATAAGAAACCACATTAACTGCAACACCTTCATCAAGAATATAAATATGGTGAATATCGTAATCAGTCATAGTTTGCATAACATTTTCTAATGATTCATCCATGCTACAAGAAATGATATGAGAAAACGAGTGTTTATTAAGTTGTTCACGAGCAAATTTGACAAAATTTAAACACGATATTTTCAAAACGCTATCAATTTCTATTAAGTCGATGGATGCAACACATTTTATATCACTCATACTCATAACAGACACACATTTTCCAGTCGAATCTACCAAAGGTATGGATGTAATATCCATCTTCAGCATGAGGTTGAAAGCATCAGTGACGCATTCATTACAACTTATGGTCACGAGTTTCTTTTCAGAACAAATCCTCAAATTGCGCAATGATTCTTTAAATACTGAATCCTGTTCTAAAAAATCACGATTACTGAAAATATACCTCAACATACTTCCTTGTGATATTATTGAGTAGTCTTTATTGCTGTTTGAAACTATGATATACCGAAATCCACATCGCAAATACTTAGCAACCTCCATCAAATTAGAAGTATTGTATACAATTACCATCTTACGCACACATTGTTTGAGTGTTTTACACAGATCAAGTCCTTCATAGCACATTAAGAAATTAACTATATCAATTGTATCGATCACACCAACAACCTTCCCTGCTTTTTCTACGATTGCACAAGAACAGTCTTGTTCACTTAAATCTTTAATACACTGAATGATTTTGAAGTTCATGTTGAAGCGTAATACCGGCTTATCATACTCTATATAGCAAGCACAGGTTTGCTCAAATTGTTTTTGCAACATGCAATCAGTCGACTCGATGAACTTACTACAACAAACTCCGCACGATTCTTCAGAATCTGATGTTGATGTATCCATATTGGTGTATGCATCTATATTGGTATAAACTTCGTCGTGTTCTGTTTGCTGAGACGAATCCACATTTTTTTGTTTTTTTCTTTTAATAAGTACACAAACTAGAGAAACCAGTGATCCACCTATAACAATTTTCCATGTCAATGTCATTTACGTTGGACAATAATTTTTTTTACCAACCACTCTCATTCTGAGATCTTGTGCGAGGCGTTGAATTTCGATTAAAGGATGGCTTACGTACAGCTTGAACTTCTTGCAACGGAATAGGTGTAGTTTTGTAATATCTTACATGAGAATCTATTTCATCGACCATTTCTGCAACTCCGTAAAACATAGCTTCAAGTTTCAACGACTCCAAAAAACATTTTTCTTCCCATCCATAGCACATCACTCTACCAGTTCGCAAAAAATTCAAAACATACCCAAATAAACATGGATCGCGGTCTACAAAAAATATGTCCTTGTCCGTGAATACACACGAAGAGAAATACGGAGCTTTCATAAGAGTACTTGACAAAGTACTGAATATAGCTCCGCCAACATCTAAATTGATTTTCACATCAACCTGATCTTCTGTATCTCCCCATTTTTCATTTGACATTTTACAGTAATACGAAAAAAAATAATATTTTCCAAAACGCATTCATTTTCCAAAACGCATTCATTTTCCAAAACGCATTCATTTTCCAAAACGCATTTATTTTTTTTGGGAAAAATTATTCTGTATAATTTTTATGAGTTCGCACGACTTCAACTTGTCAATCTTTTTTAGTAATCGACATACAAAGTCAAGCAATTCCCGATTACCAACTCGTGGAACTTTGCAAAATTTATCGATTAGAAAGTATTGAATCGTCAGACGGAAAATTCGACACCTTTTATTATATGAACTTTCGACTGTCTCAAAACTAACCAAATTGTCGCAAATCGGTTCAATATCAAACCATTCATTTAATGCCACCATATAAATTAATTTGGTTGACAAATCCAACTTGATATCATTTAACGCATGCACTTTGTACATGGACTCTATAAATTGAACAGGATGAGACAAGTCTCTTAAACCACAAACATTTCCATATTTCATAGACTTGATCAAGTTATTCATGTACAACTGATTTTCTATGCGACAAAATTGCAAAAATGTCCCTGTAGTTTTGAAATTACACAACGATGTTTGCGCATAACACAAATGTCGAACAACATCTTCTGCACTTGCCGCACACAGTTCATTCATCAAATCGATAATGATTTGAGCATGCTGCAATGTGATCCAAGTTGCAGAAGCACATTTCTTTCCCGTATACAATTCTATTGAAAACACGAATTTACCATTTGTCTTTTCCGGGAATCGCAATGCAGCCCACCCTTTGGCATGAATCACATTCCACATTGAATTGAAATAACGTCCATCGCGACGATCGCAATCGTAAGGAAATATTGGTAAAAATGGCATCATTGTATTATGTTCTTTGAGCGGTTTAAGTCGCCAACACATTCGCGATGGACAAGGTATGGTATTGGAATATTTTGAGACGCAAACATCTTGAACATAATTGTATGCATCAAGAGGAATGTCATCATTAGAATCATTTGACACTAATGTAAATCCAACAAATTCGGTTTCGCTACATCCAAATCGTTCATGAACTCTTTTGACATATGCAGTGTTCATGCAAAAATTGATTTTTTTTTTCCAATCAACAAACACAAGCACAACACCAAGTTCGTAGTCTTTGCGATAAAATATGAAGTACTTTGAAAAAAATAAAATGCGAAGCTCTCGTCCAATGCACCACGCTCATAGAAGATTAAACAGCATTCAAACACAGCTTTTTTATACTAAAATTTCGAACTTGGACAATTCAGTCGAAATAGTACACGAATATGATCCTAAACGTGATTTACCAAACGTTCTACTTGTTCATGATTTCATAAATGAGCACGATTACGAAGAAATAGTTGCATTTATCAATACACATCGTAATGCATGGAGCCAATCGTGTTATGATGGATGTTCAATCGACCACACACAAAGATACTCGTACGATATGATGTGGCCTAACTTTTGCAAGCACAAATCATTAAAGAAGCTGTGTGACCTTTTACATATAAACACAACAAATATAGAACATCCTCAACTCATCTGTTACACAAAAGGTGGTCACTTTTGCCTGCATCATGACACTGCACACATAATTGATGTCGATGGTAATGCACAAGAATGTAGTCCATATTCAACAGATTACATTGATATGGTACACGATATCTCTACATACCGCACTGTCAGTGGTCTGCTTTATTTGAATACTCTTGACGACGGTCACACATACTTTCCAAAGCTGAATTTCAAACAAAAGCCAATAAAAAGTGCGTTATTGCTATGGCCAAATGTGAAACCGGATGGAAGCATTGAACAGTCCACGGTTCACACAGGCTGCAGTGTAGGTACTTTGAAACAAATCATGAATATATGGATCAACACTTGCTAGCTGTTTTTTTCGGAAAAAAATCTTATTGATGCCTGGACATTGTGAGTCTGTTCCAAAGCGTTTCTTTGACCTCATACATGTCGTGAAGCTTGAAGATGTCATGACGCATCAAGAGCTTCAATCTTTTGAACACGAAGCTAACAATATGCAATGGAATAAGCAAGTACCGGGTGGTTTTATACATAATTACCCTCAACGTTTAGTAAACTCTTTTGGTGACGGCTCTGGCTATAATGCATTGTGCACATCTATTGGCAAGTCATGGAATAACGCATATTGGACAGCTGCTGTACATCAGTCCGATGTTACTCTAGTGACAGCAACGGAGAAGATACCGATATGGCTTCAATCACTGGGTGTCAAATGCCGGACAATCGCTGAAAGTAAATACAGCATCAAGATGTCAGATCACAGCTTCAACTTAGCTGTGTGCAATCAGTATATTACATCAAATCACGAAATTGCAGCTCATACTGACGATAACGAGTGGTATGTCAAGGATTTGAAGGATGGACCTATGTTCGCTTCTTTGACACTATATCCCGACTCGCAACCCGCTGACGAAGACGAATATGCTCGTTTTGAAGTTTTGATTGACAAAAAATGGGTTCAACTATACCTTCCACATGCTTCGGTACTTTTTATGCCATCATGCATTCCACATCGTGTACGCCCTCCTTTGAAAAACCAAAAGATGCACAAACGTATCAATGTGACGCTGCGTTCTGTGCCGTCTGTCGAGTCTGATCCTTTCAATTCTTTGCGTGGTGTATCTAATCATGCTCGTTATTATCGACTTCCCAGACAAATGAATATTGCAAAAGATAAGTCTTCGGATGGCTTTGTTGAGACATTACGAAACGCTTTTGTTACATGTATTGCAAACAATAAGAGCAATGTAAGCTTTCGAATTGTTCGACTTTCGAAGACTCTAAAGCAGCGCAAGAAATATCGTGCGGACCTGATATCTCGTATGAAACTGACGAAATGTTTGACATCTTGCTTAAGAGGTAATGTTGTAAATGAACTTATGCATGATGTATTGTCCGTTTGTAGTTGATAATCGAGTAAGCACAATTTATGAGCACAATCGGTTCTTTTCGTACTGCCGAAGGTCAGTACGAGAAAAAACCTTGCAGCTTTCGTCACATGGAATCGTGCGCATTGATGAATCTTCATCAAATGTTTGATTGTATACTGTGTGGTTGCGTGTCATGTTGCCGTTAAGAACAAGATGTTTATGTTGAATGGAGTACATCCCATTCATATAATCTTCCGAAACTTCGGTATCACCAAAAAAATCACGCGACATGTGCTTATAGTAATATGAGAATGTTGAATCACGATATGTCTTGATGCAAATTGTGGTGATACGAATCTCATCTGATGTGTCCAATGGTTTTGTAGTGCATTCAAAACGAGTATCGTAAGCCCAATCAAAATGATCCAATATCATTTCAGCAACATCATACGGAAAACACACGCGTAGCGCGGTGACGATAGTCGCATAGTCCGCGTCCCTTGCCGCGCAAAACATAGAAACCGATGATGCGTTTCCCATGTGAAAGCGCTTTCCCGAAATTTTTTCGATGATTGATTGTCAACTCAAAACAAATTTACCTCATATCATGCATGGCGTTATCGTCCTCCAGAAAACAATCTTGTACAATTTTTCAAACCTTTTGAGAAATTTCATGTAAAATGTAGAATATGTCAATATGCAAGGAAATTAATTCTACAGCGTAAATAGCTTTGTACAATCAATCCACAAAACATCTTCATAGCAATGAAATGAGTAATTGTCACTGACTCTATTTTCCATTTGACCATTCTGGATGTGTCAAGCGCCATTGATATTCTTCAATCGAGTTGGCACTTACAAATGAAACTACATTGATGTCATTTTGTTCTGTCCGACCAAGAGCCTGAATTTCAATGGACTTGACTTTATTGTAATTTCCTAATAAAGCATGTGCAAATATAACATGCTTTACATTCGGTAATCTTAGTCCAGCAAATGAATCGGTTACACACAAAAGCACTCCTCCAAATTCATTGAATTTGTTTACTATTTGACTACGATGATCACTTGCACCTTCTAACATAAAAATACGAGAATTGTGTTTTTGTAAAAGTAAGGCTATATCTTTCAAAACACGTTTCCATTGAGCGAAAATAATCGTAGGTTCTTTTTTTGAAGCAATCACATCAATAATTGCATTCAATTTAGAAGATTCTGTATCCGTTACAACTCTGAATGTATCGTATTTGCCAGTATTGTTTCTACAGTTGGGACAGGTAGAACAACGCGTAATGTGAGTCGCCATACACGACATACAAAACAAGTGTCCACATCGTGTTATAACTGAACATTTTCTTTCCATACATATTGGACAAATTTCAGATTCGGATTGCAAGCTCTTCAAATTCGATTCCATGAAACTTTTTGTTCGCTTTGTTGTGGATATCAAATTTCTAGCTGCTTGAAAATTCAAAACCTGCATTATTTTATCTTTCAGAATTGTCGTTCGGATTTTGGAAGTGTTTATATTATCAACACACCATACAGCAGTCAGTATTGCACTAGCGACAACGACAGATATGTATATTCTATGAAGTTTCAGCTCGGAAGGTTCAACTATCATTCGGTAAAGATCATTTTGTCTACCACACAAATTTATTGAATCATCTAAAGTAGAACATGACAAGACAAAATCTTCGTTTGTAGTTTTGTTATCAAACTTTTTTTTTTCATGCTCAGAGAGAGGAATTCGACATAAATCAGTAGTGGAAAACTTTTGTTTGATGTTTGAAAATCCTTTCATAAATGTGTCTATGTAAGACTTATACATGTTTGGGTGATAAGACGCATATTCTTCAAACATGAAATTTATATCATTCAAATCTTCAATGTTTGAATACAAATTCGGTGTTGCAGTCAGCCCCCACATTAATGAGCAACTAAAACATTTCAAAATACGTAAATCTCGACCTTTTACTTCATGCAGTTCGTCAACAATTATTCTTTTCCACCATACTATTTGTAAAATTGGTTGGGAAATATTTGGATTACGTGCAATTGCATTAAATAAGGATCGTGATTTTTTTGTCTGGCCCTTAATATTGCTTATCACGCTTGTAAAATATTCATTATACATTTTACAATTTGTGATAAAGTTGATAGTTGTCACAACAATATCAGCTTTAAGTATCATCTCCATGGTCACCGATTTCAAATCGCTCCCTTTAGTAAGTTTAATCAGTTTGAACGACCCTTTGATATAAAACCTATCTATTTCATCACACCATTGATTTACAATATTAGAAGGTACAATGATCAATGTTCCTGCACTTTTATAATTGTGGAATTTTTTCGAATTTTTTTGTCTGATCGTTTTTGATATCAAGTTCAAGGCAACAACTGTTTTGCCCGATCCGGTCTCATCGCATAAATAGCCCCCGCGTATCTTGAAGTGTTTGTTGTCTCCATTTTTTGTAAATGCTTCTTCAGTTATGTCGACATACCAACCTGTACCAGGTAAAACTATATGATGTTCATATGCACAGTATGGTTTTGAAGTTATAGTTCTTTCAATGTTTAACATCCATGACACTGATTTTTCTTGATGTTCAAGCAAACAAAGATCGCTATTCCATATTTCATTGTTTTGTATATGACCGCTATCCACTGTTGTTTCGGTTGATTTTTCGTCAAATACGAACATTTCAGGCTCGTTTATTTCAGCATCTACTTTCGATTGCTTCCAAACATGCTTTAGTAAACTCAACACATAATGTTCTCCGGGAAAGGTTGTCGATTTTATATGTAGCTTAAAAATATGCGGATTCACGCAAAGTTTGTATGTTACAATGAGTGAATTCTGAACAATCACTTCGAATCGAAATGCATCGCAATGTTTGACACATTCTAATAGATAGGGTATTCTCTCGTTCCATGTCATATAGACATGACGATTCATATCCAAAGAAGGAAAAAAAACCACTGCATCTGGTGTAGTTTCCGATATTCTTGTTAAAATACCATGATCTCCATCTAAATTTATGAGACGATTATTTGAAAATCTGACAACTTCATTCCATGAATCTTCCATTTATTGCATATTTCATTTTTTTTCATCTCACACGCACAAAATCAACTTGTCATTCCCTTGCGAATTGTATCCCTTGATCTTTTTGTCGACACTTCCAAAGTGGGCCTTGAACTTTCAAAGTCATTTGATTTCACATGGTAATTATATAATCCTCCTCTTATTCCAGATCTTACACTTTCACGTGATGTTGATTTTAAGGAATGACCCGTCTTTTCGACATTTTTACTCTTTGACTGTTTATCTTTTAGTGATTCAAAATCAATATTCTTTACAGATTTTTGTTGCATATACGCATTCAATCCTGAACGATTACCACCACGAACATCTTGACGAGTGGAAGGAATGTATCTACTATTGGATATTTTACTTGACTCATTACATGAAGAATCTATGATTCGCGCCGGTGGTTTGATGATTTCTCTTCGCATATAAGTTCCATGCTTTCCACCTCGGATGTCTTCACGAGATTTATTTGATTTATTTTCACTTGGAACCTTTATGATCCGTGCTTTCTTTTTATATAGAATGAAAAACACGAAACATACACATCCGCAACAACATAATAGAAGTACAAATATAGGAATTATTGCAATCCACACCCAATTTGTCATCACTTGATCAGGAGGTGTCAAAGGTGGTGGAAACGATACAAGCTTTGGTGGAGGAAGTGGTGGAGGAAGTGGCGGTTCAAGGGGTGATGGAGACGGAGGTGGTGAAACTGGTGGTTCCAGGGGTAAAGGAGACGGAGGTGGTGGATACGGAGGTGACCCAGGTGAAGGCGGTATCGGTGGAGGTGATGGAGGTGGAGGCGATGGAGGAGGTGAAGGAGGAGGAGGTGAGGGTGGAGGAGAAGGTGGTGGTACACTAGGTGGTGGAGAAGGAGGTGGAGGAGATGGAGGTGGCAATGAAGGTGGATTGTGTTGTGCATGAAGGTTGACTCCCTGATAATGTAGAAATGTGGCAGTCGATCCATAGTACTCTAAATCACCTAAACCAGTGAATTCTACAACGGGTTGTGAGTGATATGCATAACACAAAGTATATGAACTATCCAACTGATAATTGCTACGATTAAATGTCGACGCACTTTCTCTGTTCGTATCTGGACCATCGTTAATCAAAACCAAATCACTTAGATATGCTGTTTGCATTAAACCAGTAGATGTATTATATGTTTGCTTTTTATACAATATTCCACCATGATCAGCTCTTCTCTGATCCCATTGTCCGTTTCTAGCTTTGAAATTGAAACAATCTGGTGTCCCGTAAAGGGATATTTGTCCATGAAGATCACTTGATGAACATAATCTTACTGTCATGTCAAATCTTATAAGTGATGTGATCGAATTAAAATCTGCATCATTTACATTTATTTCATTTCGTGATGAGTCATCAAAATACGATTCAAGTGTTTGGATCAAAAGAGAGCTTACATTTGGAGATACCGCAGACGCACTTTGATTCACACCATTTCTGTACCATTGTCGACCAACTCCATCACGTAAATTGTAAAATGCATTTGTTCGTGACCATCTTGTCAAATTCCATACATCTGCACATACCTGGTCACCGGTTCTATTCAACACATTTTCTGCATAAGATCGGTATCTTTCACTAATCCATATTGCAATGTCTAATTCTCTTGTTGAATTACCTCTAAATTGAACTTCATAATATGTATTGTGATCAATTAACTCAAAGCTCAAAGTTTGTGCATCAAGAAAAGTATCGTCAAGTAGGACCACAACTCTTGGGGGTGGAACAGGAGGAGGAGACGGTGGTGGAAATGGTGATGGTGGTGGTGGACTTGGCAAAGGTGGTAATGGATTTGGAGGAGGTGGATATGTCAAACCAAACAATCCAGGAAACAATGGAGGATGTGGAGGTCTCTCTGGAGGCCAGACTGGAGGAGGCGGAAATGGTGGTGGTGGGTACGGTGGTGGTGGTCGATTAGGTGGAGGTGGTCGTGGAGGGGGTGGACTTGGACGAGGAAAATACGGAGGATACGATGGTGGTGGTGGACTTGGAGGCGGAGTTTTCGGAGGTAAATTTGGAGGAAACAAATAACCCGGAGGATATGGTGGAGGAAACACCGGAGGAGGTGGAGAAGGGGCATCGATTGGGTCATTTTTAATAATTTCGACTCTCGTTGCATTCGTGACATTTGTGAAATATGCAATTGTACTTATCCTAGATTGTCGATTATCCGTATGTGGTTGATAAAGTATCGTGATGCTGTATGAATCACATGAACTTTGAACGATTGTGACACTCAATACATTGGTCACATTATTTGCTGTCAAATCTGCAATTGTTTGTTGACGAATTCCTTCCAAAGTCGTAGCATTTAAACATCCTGATGTATTAACAACACTTGTAACTTTTTCATTGTAAGTTCCGCCTGGGGACCTTGGAGGCAAAGTCGGGGGAGGAGGTGAAGGTGGTGGAGGTGAAGGTGGAGGCTTTCCTGCATGACATTCAACGTGTAGTTGTGAAATGCTCCCACCATTCTCATCAACAAAAGATCTAGAAAAACTTGGCCAAGGAGTAAGCGTAGATCCATGAATTACGGCATAACTGTTCCATTCTGACTTGTATCCATTAAAGTCTTTCGTGTTTATAGCAATAGAAATACTGTAATTTGCATATCCGTCGTCATAATTGTTATCTGGATTTATTCGCAAATTATACCGACCGTCTCCCATGAATTGCGGTACAAATATCTGATTGTTTGAAGGTAATAAAGACTGATCGTATACAGCTGATGAAGCGAGTGAACCTGACATTATTCTATAATTTGGCACACTTGAAGTATCCAACGAAACCTCAATAAACACTTCGGTAGAAGAGTTGTCTGAAAATACAATGGAAGACGATTGCCCAAAACCACCAACTAAAACGATATTCACCTCTAAATCTTGTGCAAAATCACTATTATTTTGAGAAGATATACATGCACTTTGATAAGTTTGCATGATTCGATGATGTTGAGTAATATAATTCAAAATCCATATAACATCTCTACCATCTACGATTTCGGTGTTGCCAAATATCGGATTCGAATCATATACATCCAAAGATGGATTCATTGCTTCACGTTGACACACAGAAAATGTTGTTAACGGATCTACTTGGATGACAGATGGAAATCGTGGTCGTTCAATTAAGTAGAATGTCTCAATGAAAGCTGCATCTGATGCTAAGGTTCTACCGTCTCCGTTTGCATCTCCTGGCAAACAATTTTGTGATGACAACCGACGACCATTGTTTTGACTTGATATTGGATTCATATTTCCTGGCAATATACTTATCTCAACCATGTATACATTGGAGCTGTAATAACCACGAGCTGCGTATGGAGTCTGCGACTGAATTTCACTTATACTGCCATCAGAATCTCTAGTTTCTAAAGATTCAATTAAGCTATTTACATATATCAAAGCACTACAATCGACACATGTCAGATTGAAAGTTCCAATATATAAAAGTCCGCTCAACATATTTTGTGTATTCGCTCCTGCATATGTGACTTGAGATGGAATCATATTGATACCAACTGATGTTGAGGCTTCAAATAAAGCAGCATTTGGATCTGGATTATTTGAAGTTGTAAATGTAGCACCACTCGACGTCAAATAAGAAGTATTAAACTCGAGTTTTAGCTGAAGGGCAGTCAACCTATGCTGAACATTTACAAAGATCGGAACAATAAATCTGTCACCTTGCACTCTGAACTGAAAACCATCATTATAACCTAAATCAATATCATTAAAGTTTGCTCGTAAATTTGCTATGAGACGATTTTCATCGTAAACACTGCTTCTACAAACTAATGTGCATGTCATATTTATGTATGCTGGCCAATTTTGCAATAAATATAATGTACCATCACTTAAAGTTATCACAGCGCCAGGATCAGAACTTTGAAACCGTAAAATGTTTGACGGGATCCAATCATATGAAAATACTGAAAGCTGCGCACCAGATAGAAAATCCAATACGACATCTCGACTTCTTGTATACGCAACCGCATAAAAACTGTTCAAAATTGTAGGAGTGTTCCATTGTATACTTGTCACTGGATCTTCCGTGTCCGCAACTATGCGAAGCATACGAGTTGTACTGATATTGTGAAGATTCACCATTATAGATACATTTCCCGCAAGCACCGGAACAATTATTATACCAGTTATTTGAACTAATGTGGAATTCGAAACTGTAGTATTTGATATGTAATTTGTTACAACCGCATTTTCTCCATTTGTAAGATTTGCACTTGCATACAGTAGCAGTCGATGAAATGTATCGCTACACTCAATAAAACCAACAGTATCTGTAAACAAATTTGAATGCGGAAATCTAGAAAACTGTAAATTTAAGGATTCAAAATATACTACATTCACTGAGACAGAAGAATTCACTGTATAGCCGTCAATATTCACGGTGATATTGACATCTATGATATCACAAGAAGAATTATGAAGAATTTGAAGAACATTCATCTGCATTTGTCCGCAATCAGACTGAATTGTAAAATATGTTGATCGGGCATCATCGGATACATCTAAATATGATCCACCTTCGAAATAAACGATAGCTTGAACATTGGTCGAAGTTGGTTTATAAAAAGGCGCTAAAGACGATGTATCATTCATTGATGTTAAAGTATTGTATGTAGTAGACAATACCACATGTGTAGGAGCAGGTAATTGTACACGGACCGGCACATAAGATTGCGCTACTGTACGTGAACAGACTTTGTAAGTTGCCAAGACTTCATACACCATACATTCAGATGCAGCTCCATAAGCAACTCCAATTTTCCAGATAAGTTCTGAATTTAAACCTGTTAATGGGGCAAATAATTCTATATTTGAAGAAGAAGTTGTTACATTTATGACTGTAATTGATGATTCAATATTCGATTGATTTATCGCGATTGCTTCTCGATTTCCGTCATCGTAAATAATGTACGAATACAAGTAACCATATGACGTTTCTGATACAAGATCTTGACTTATTCGAGCTTGATATGAACATTCTCCACCATTGTATGTAACACAAGGAGTATCAACCCACTGCACGTCAGTCACCAGGGTCGATTCCATGCGAGTAACATTGATTATTTCATCAGTCACTACGACATCAATATAGACATTATAATTATTGTTCAGGAAAATGCGACCGACTCCGGGAGAAACACCGACCACCCCAACAAAAGATCCGTCAACTGTGGTAAATTCTATGTTGGATGAATTCTTTGAAAATGATGCCATTTCTGTAACATCGACATCATCTGAAAACACACGAAGTCGCGATTTTTGGTACATTGGAATCAAGCACGAATCATCATAAGGTGTTCCGTCTGCATAAGATAATCGATTAAGTACAGAATCATGTACAAAAATGGATAAATTCAAAGGTGAATACCAAGAAATCGGAAGAGACATAGTATGATGATTATATACAATATGAATATCTGGTTGCGACAAAGTTTGAGCACTATGATTAGTTGATAGAGCAATACTACAATTATTCAATGTAATTGATGAATTGCACTCTGTGGAGACTTCATTTAAATATTCAGTGCCACTGGTTAATCTTTTATCGCTAGAAACGGAGTATGATGTCACATGATGCATGCGCTCATTTCCGATGAAGGCAAAATTGATCAATGGATTTTCGTTCATGAATGAGTGTAAGCCCACTGTTTCTGGATTCTCAAAGAAAATCGTAGTAGCATTTGTAGAAACATCATTTCCGAAAAATCTTATTGGAAGCAAATTTGTTGTCCAATCTGCTCTACCCAATTTCAATACTTGAACATATTCCATCGACACAGTTGAATTGACCGAACTATTATTTTGTAGACGTCTTAATTGTATAGTGCCAACCCATAAACTTGCAGCTGAACCCGAAAACGGCCATGTGCTCACTGATCCTGTATTTGACAAGGATATGGCATAACGATCAAAATTGGAATCGTACTGAAAGTTGCCACTCACAAAACTTCCCGTTATGAAATTGAACTCATCGAAACCAGACGACATAGTGAAGTAAAATGTCAGTAATTCTATGGATAAACCTGCAGTATTCAGAAAAATTGGAATGTTAATTCGTTCACTAGGATATATGGGGAAAGTGGGAAGGGTTGCAAACATACGGAAATCAGTCACCAAAGACTGGTCGGTCTTGGTTGAAGCTTCACGAAAATCGTTCGACCCCCACGACGGTGTTTTTGTTACGGTCACATTTAATACAGAAGTATGCAAAATAGTAGTGGAATTACGTAAATGTGTGTACACCAAACCAACCTGATATAAACTTGTGAAAACATTATTGTCAACACTCAAATTACATAAAGATATATACGGATGATTTGTGTTTATATTACAATCGGTACTGATGATTCGATGAGAAATATTGACTTCTAAGGTTACGAAGAATCCAGTTGCACTCACGCGTGAATTTCCATACGCGTCAAAAACTTGAAATGATATCAGGATATTTTTTTGATCGACATAAATGTTGCTAGTTCGCAAAACTGAGTAAATCTGGACAGGCGTGTAAGTAATTGTAGAGAATGGAGATGAAACATAATTTTTGTACTGGATTTTGGTTTGTATATGACCTGTGCCATATTTATAACTCAGTCCCCTGAAACTTCTTTGTACTAAAGTTCCATTCTCTAAGACAGTTGAACTCGACACAATAGGAAATAGTATTTCGTTATTTTCACTTGTTAACGTTGGGTACAAATTGCGCACGAGTTCGGGAGCAGTGCAATCAACGGGCATCATCGGAGGCGGAGATGGTGGTGGAGGAGAAGGTGGAGGAGGTGAAGGCGGTGGAGATGGTGGTGGCGGATATGGAGGAGGATAAGGAGGTGGAGATGGTGGCGGAGACGGAGGCGGTGGAGATGGAGGAGGCGGATATGGAGGCGGATAAGGCGGAGGAGATGGAGGTGGAGATGGTGGAGGAGGTGATGGTGGTGGAGATGGAGGGGGTGGTGAAGGTGGTGGCGATGGTGGTGGAGGCGATGGTGGTGGTGACGGTGGTGGAGGCGATGGTGGTGGTGGGGA